>ERZ1740062.134-NODE-134-length-58421-cov-15.768461_pt1 | contig 58421 bp, 45 predicted proteins | sample MGYA00581741_ERZ1740062 | MGnify/ENA primary metagenome ERZ1740062 (study PRJEB43018, sample SAMN04849747) | marine metagenome | isolation source: floating plastic debris | place: Pacific Ocean | collected 2008-09-01 | study: EMG produced TPA metagenomics...
TCTCGATATTGCTGGGGTTTACTGGTTCCTCAGTATCGGGAGTCTCGATATTGCTGGGGTTTACTGGTTCCTCAGTATCGGGAGTCTCGATATTGCTAGGGTTTACTGGTTCCTCAGTACTAGGAGTTTCAATATTGCTAGGGTTTACTGGTTCCTCAGTACTAGGAGTTTCTGTGTTGCTAGGAGTATCAGACTCTGGAGTTGTAGGCTCTTCTGGATTGATTGAATCAGGAGTATTTGGACTGGGTAATGGAACGGTATTTGGAACAGTATTACTTGGATCGGTGGGATTTGGAGTATTTGTACCCGGCAATGGAGTAATGTTAGTTGGGTCGTTGGAATCAGGAATATTTGTGCCTGGTAATGGAGTAATGTTAGTTGGGTCGTTAGATTCAGGAACTGTATTAGGAACTGTTTCAGGTACAGTGTTGCTCTCAGAATCTATGTTATTCTCAGAAGGGTTGACTTCTGTCTCTATTTCTGTATTTTCTTCAGAACTAGAATCTGGGGTTTCTGTCTTACCCTCACAACGAGAATTCAAAGGAAAACGCTTACACAGGATTTCCATGACATCTGGTCTTAATGGCTTCTCTTCCTGTTGTTCCTGGGCTAAAGCAACATTGTTAGCTAGTAACAAGGTCAAAGCTGTTCCAACTAGGGTTAATAATTTTCCCTTCATAACTTACTCACACCTTAAAATTAATACTCAGCCTATTAAATCAAACAATATGACTTATAAAATCTTCCTAAATGGAGATGTATATTTCGCCCACAAAGTATGTCACTAAAAAAAATGGTAAAAAAGTTATCACATCTCTAAATATTGTCAGTTAACTCATATATTTAAATCATTATTTTGAGTTTTATGTACAATATTTAGAACTTACGGTAAAGGGATTAAGATAAACTATTTAAAAAAATATTCCTGAAGTATGACAAAGTATTAAAAGTCACTAAATAAATAATAAAAATACATAAATAATACATATGATATTAACTCGCAATCAAATTGGAAACAATTTAGTTACAGTTCCGTCTAGATTAGATGGTGAGTACAATAATGAAATATTCATATTTTGCGATGCCTATGGTGGAGCCTTGCTTATTGCAAAAAGTCTCCTAGTCTTGCCGTAATAACCCTGGTGTGAATAGCTAATGAGTTCCTCCCAACCTCCTCAAAAGCCCCAAACTTTACTTGGTCAGCTTACTCAAGCAGTACAAACGATTCAAGCTAGGGTTGACTTTACCAAATTAGCGCTAAAGCCGAATGCAAGAGTTCCAGAATTATGGGTTCAAGATGCTGGTTCTGATAAAGCGCAAAAATACCCACTTTTAGGCGATCGCTATTTACTTGGTCGCAGTTCTAAGTCCAGCGATATAGTAGTGCGCAATCAGGTTGTCAGTCAGATTCATTTATCATTATCGCGGGATTCTACACAGCGCAAACCAATTTTTACAATTAAGGACGAAAATTCTACAAACGGGATATATCGCGGCAAAAGACGCATAAATTCCTTGGAATTACGTCACGGAGATGTATTAACTTTAGGACCTCCAGAACTTGCTGCTTCAGTTCGATTGCAGTATATAGACCCTCCCCCCTGGTACATGAAAGCTGGTACCTGGGCTGCTTATGGAGTGGGAGGAGCCACTTCTTTAGTTGTACTAGTTATAGGAGTTGAATGGTTAAAGTTTCAGGTTAGACCCTTACCTGGAGCAACGCGAGCGCCTGTAGTTATTTATGCCCGTGATGGGGCAACTCCTTTACGCAAACCAAGAAATACTCGTCATGTCGATAAAAAGAATTTATCAGAGTTTGGTCCTTATTTGCCCAATGCGGTTATAGCTTCTGAGGATAGCCGTTATTATTGGCACTTTGGAGTAGATCCCCTAGGAGTTGCTCGTGCTGTGCTTATTAACACTCGTAGTGGAGACGTGCAACAAGGAGCAAGTACAGTTACCCAGCAAGTTGCTCGCAGTTTATTTCGCGATTATGTAGGCAGACAAGATTCTTTGGGAAGAAAGGTTCGCGAAGCAATTGTTTCTTTGAAGCTAGAAACTTTTTACAGCAAAAATAAAATTTTGCTGACATATTTAAATAGAGTATATCTAGGGGAAGATACCTATGGTTTTGAAGATGCTGGGAAATATTATTTTGATAAATCAGCTCAAGAATTGACTTTATCAGAAGCTGCAACATTAGTAGCTATTTTACCGGCTCCCAATGGCTTTAACTTTTGCGGAAGTGCCCAAGGTAAAAAAAGGATTATAGCTTACCGCAACCGGGTGATCGAGCGGATGCAGTCTCAAGGTAAAATTAAATCAGAAGAAGCTAATCGTGCAAGGCGATCGCCTGTGGAAATTAGCCCAAAGGTCTGTGAACAACAATCGAATACAATAGCACCATATTTTTATAGTTATGTATTTCAAGAGTTAGAGTCAATACTGGGTAAAGACTTAGCAGCAGAGGGTAACTTTATTATTGAGACCCAGTTAGACCCAACTATCCAGGAAAGAGCGGAAACAGCATTGGATAATCATATCAAGAATGCTGGGTCTAATTTTCGCTTTTCCCAAGGAGCAATAGTAACCCTTGACTCTAGAACTGGCGGTATTTTGGCAATGGTGGGTGGTAGAAATTATGCCAATAGTCAATTTAACCGAGCTTTTCAAGCTAAAAGACAACCGGGTTCAACCTTTAAACTTTTTCCTTACACCGCAGCAATTGAAAAAAATATATCTACCCGTACAACTTTTGCTTGTACTTCTTTTGTTTGGCAAGGTTTTAGATATAAACCCTGTCGAACTGGGACTGGCAGTTTAAGTTTAGCCCGTGGATTAGCACTTTCCGAAAATCCGGTCGCTCTACGCTTATCTAACAGACTTGGATTGAATACTGTAGTAGATATGGCTCGTCGCTTGGGAGTTCGCTCTCAACTAAATCCAGTCCCTGGCTTAGTTTTGGGTCAGAGTGAAGTTAATGTGTTAGAAATTACCGGAGCATTTGCAGCTATTAATAACGGTGGGATGTGGAATCGTCCTCATGCTATCAGCAGAATTTTAGATAGCAGCGACTGTGAAGACCCCAATAATCTGAAATCTTGTCGAGTCATGTATTCTTTCGATCAAGACCAAGACTCTAATAAGAGAGTATTGAGAACTCAAGTTGCAAATACAATGACTAATTTACTACAGCAAGTCGTGACTGATGGTACAGGACGCAGTGCAGCAATAGGATTTGGTGAAGCAGGTAAAACAGGGACGACTGATAGAAACGTAGATTTGTGGTTTATTGGTTTCGTTCCCAACCGTAAATTAACAACAGGAATCTGGCTAGGGAATGATAATAATTCTCCAACATTAGGTAGCAGCGCTCAGGCTGCTCAGCTATGGGGAAATTTTATGGGTAGAGTTGTTCGATAATGGATTCAATTATAAAAATTATACCGGTAATTAGCGGATAATTAGAAGTAAGCCATAGTTTGACTATTGAATGGTGACTTTTAACCTTTAATATCCTTTCCAGGGAGTTACATCTACTGTACCGTTGGGTTGAAAAAATACTCGAAAGTGAGCCATAGGTTCTTTGTCACTAAGACTAGGTACTACTGAATTATTATCTTTTTTGAATATCTGCTGTACGGGTGTTTCCTGTAAATAGTTGTACGCTGCTTGGTTTAGTCGCTCTACATCTTTTACTTTGCCTTGTTCGTTGATTGCTACTCTATATTTCAACACCGTTCTGTAAGTGGGAGCATTGCTGCTTTTGTTTTCACGAATAGCTTCAGATAATTTCTGCCCTAACTCCTCGAGTTTTCCAGTATCTGTAATCCTTTCTCCTACAACTTCCAATTTACCTGTAGAACCATTCCAAGGGCTAACTTGTAACTCTCCGTTACGAGTTAAAACAACTCGGAACTGACCAATGGGTTCTTTTGGAGCTAAAGATTTTGTGGCAGGATTGTAAACTAGTTTGGGTAAGGGTGTTTTTTCTTCTAAAGTCTTACTTGCTTGTTTGTTAATAGATTCGTAACCAACAATTGAACCGTCTGAAGCTACACCTACACGATAAATTAAATTTTGATTGATTTCTGAACGGTTAACCCAATTAGTATTAATTTCGTTATAAACTCTGCGCTTCAAAACGTGTAATTGAGAAGCTTCTGTTATTTCTGTTCCTTCATTTAAAAGTGCTTGCAAATTTTTAACTCGAGGATTATCCGATGATACTGGTTGATTTGTATTAATAGGACTAGGACTAACTGTTGGATTTGGAGTAGTGGCGGTATTGGTAATAGTATTGTTTGCAGAAGTAACTTCTTTATTCTCTTTACTTTGTTCGTCGGTATTTGGTGGAGTCAACTCTGGGACAGGCATTAAACCAAATGCGATCGCTGCAGCTACAACGCTTGCTGCTCCAACTGTTGCGGGTACGGCTTCTTTTGCAAATGCTTCTTGGTGACTATTGTATTGTCTAGGAGCAGGTTGTAGTGAGAGGGTTAATTCTGGTAAGGTTTGTGTATCAGCGAAAAACTGGTCTATTGCTTCTACTAAGTCAAATAGCTGTACAGTATTTAAGTTCATTTCTAAAGCAGACTTATCACCGTTTTCTACTGGATCTTGGTCTGACACTTCTGTACTAACAATTATTTTATGAGTATTGTCACCTAGTTTTTCAAAGGACACTAATTCAGTATCCAAATCATGAGCTTGGGGACTAGGTATACTACTTAAAAATTCTTGAGCATAGGCGCTAACAGCTCGAACTAAACTCTCAAAAAATTCTCGTCCTCCAGCTAGAGATTTTTCATAACCCGCAATTTTACATTCTGCGTTGACTAGGATTGATAATTCTGGACGCAAATCCTGAGCTTGAGTTGACTTAGCAACAGCACTTAATCCTTCCAGAAGTAGGGTGCAATTAGGCAAACTATATTTACGTTGAATATTCATTTTCTTTCTGTTGATTTTTATGGGAGTGTCAATATATTAATTAAAGCTCAATACAAACTGGTAGTTTTGGGCTAGTAGATGATTTTTTGGGCTAATTTTTTTTAATCGAGTGGCTTTTATCGAAGATAAATGAAAGTATCATTTTCTAATAAAAAATTTTTCCCTATACATTAAAAAATATTGCGAAGAAATATGACTAAGCAATATTACTAAGCAATATTAATTTACTTCACCATCAAAAAGGCTAATCCAAAATCTCTGCATTCCGGCAGTCCCAGTACAGAATAATAATTGTCCCAGCAAGTTCATTGCTAACTCATCTAGTTTTTCATCTGAAGTTAATGATAGTAAACCCGAACGTCGGGGATTCATTCGACTTTTAAAATGTGCTCTAAATCTTTCTAAATAATTAGAAAGGCGCAGATTTTGTTCTAAAGGTATTTGTTTCTCATTAAGCTGTTGATATATCATCAGCAATTGACGAATCACAACAGTTAATCTTCTGGCTAAATAGCAAGCAATTACTACTAACGCTTTTGCCTCATTTATACTCAGGGGACGACGAATATGAGCACGACGCATAGGATTGGTACTGCGCATGCGCCATAAATTAACTCTATCCTTAATAATTCCTTTTAAGTCTAGTTCTTGAGCAAATGCCAGTATAGCTTCAGAACCACCCAGTTCTAAAGCCTCAATTGCCAGTAGAATTAAATCGATTTGCACCCTAGTTTTCCTAGGACAAGTTTGCCCTTCAATCGCTGGATCTGGTAAAGCATCCAGAATTACCGGTAAGGGTTCAGAAGTTGAAGGGCTATTAGAAGGGGTTAAACTGGCGGAGACACTCATTTTATAGATACCTTGTACTGCTGCAACATAATTTAACAACTAAAGTTTAAGATGATTTTGCTTACATAATTTAACGCCAGCAGATTGGCTAAATTATTCAGCTAAATTATAAAATTAGACAATAATAGTCGAAACACTGCCTGATATATACATTACTTACCTTCTTTACTTAAAGTTTTCCGTATACTGAAACTTTTATTTTCCAATACATTTTTGTTAAAAGCTGTATAATCACTCCCTTAGCTTGATTTAGATTCTCATAATCGTCAATGCCGTGAAAATCTAGAACACAATATATCAAGGGTATGACATTATAGTGTACGATTCATTGCTGTCTATGAGAACATAACACCAATAGTTTTTCTAAAAGCTGATGCTGTAAATATTAATAGTATTAGTTAAATCTAGTTTTTGCGGACTAATATTTATGGATTTGTTATGGATTTAAAGTTCCTGATTCGTGATATACCTGATTTTCCTAAACCAGGAATTTTATTTCGGGATATTACCACATTGCTGCGTGACCCTAAAGGGTTGCGTCATACTATAGATTTGTTTGCTCAAAAATTTAAATCATCAGAATTTCAGATAGATTATGTGGTGGGGATAGAATCTCGCGGTTTTTTATTCGGAACCCCGCTAGCTTATCAATTAGATGTTGGTTTTGTCCCTGTCCGTAAAAAGGGAAAATTACCAGCTTCTGTTCATTCTGTAGAGTATGCATTGGAGTATGGTACAGATTGCTTAGAAATTCATCAAGATGCTTTACCACAGGGTAGTCGAGTAGTAATCGTAGATGATTTAATGGCAACTGGAGGAACCGCAGCTGCAACAGCACAACTCATCCAGAAGATTGGTTGTGAACTTGTAGGATTCGGTTTTGTTATGGAGCTACAAGATTTAAAAGGACGGGATAAGTTACCAGATGTACCAATTATTACTCTGGTAGAATATTAGGCTTAGGTAATGGGAATGGGTAATGGGTAATGGGGTAATAGCAAAGCTATTTATTTTTTCCTTTACTCTTTTCCCTTTACTCTTCTATGCCCTCTCTTATACCTTCCTATTAGCTGATTTGGGTGAGTTCAATACGGTTCGGATAAGCAAAAATTTACTTAGTAGTTAAAGAAAGAAAAAAAGAAAGAAGTTAAACTTTTGTGACCAAAAAGAAGAGAATATAAGCTCCACTTTTTATTGGTGAGGATTATTAATTTAAAATCTTGAACTTAGAATTTTGAACTTAGAATTTTGAACTTGGAGCGAAGCAAATTGACTACCACATCTAGAAGTACTCAAAATGTCAATAGTAATTTTTTCACTAGACTGCTAGGGAATGATACCTTTCTTTACATAGTTAAACGAGTTTTACAAGCTCTTTTAACTATATTTCTAGCTTCAGCACTATCCTTTTTTATCATTCAATTAGCACCAGGGGATTATATAGATACTCTGCGACAAAATCCAAAAATTTCACCAGAAAGAATCGAGGAATTAAAGCAGCAGTTTGGTTTCGACAAACCCGGATGGATGCAGTATCTACTTTGGTTAAAAAATATTCTTACCAAAGGTGATTTTGGTACTAGCTTTATTTATCAGCGTTCTGTAGCATCATTGATTTGGGAACGGGTTCCAGCAACATTGTTATTAGCTGTAGCTTCTCTATTTTTCACTTGGGCGATCGCAATTCCTTTGGGAATTATTGCTGCTGTAAATCAGAATCGTTTTGGCGATCGCATACTGCAAGTGCTTAGCTATGCAGGACAGGGATTTCCTAGTTTCATTACAGCTCTTATGTTACTTATTTTTGCTCAAATTACTGCTCCCATTTTCCCTGTAGGAGGTATGACCAGCATCAGTCACTCAGAACTCTCTCCTATAGGTAAATTCTTTGATATTGCTTGGCATATGATTTTACCTACTATTGCTTTGAGTATTACTAGTTTTGCAGGCTTACAGCGTATTACTCGTGGTCAAATGCTAGATGTGTTGCGTCAAGACTATATTAGAACAGCTAGAGCCAAAGGACTGCCTGAAAATCGTGTAATATATGTTCATGCTTTGCGTAATGCAATTAACCCTTTGATTACTATTTTGGGTTTTGAACTGGCAAGCTTGTTGGGTGGAGCGTTTATTGCCGAATTCTTTTTCAATTGGCCGGGTTTAGGTAAATTAACTTTACAGGCAGTCAGAGCACAAGATTTATATTTGATTATGGCAAGCTTGGTAGTAAGTGCGGTACTCCTAATGGTTGGGAATCTATTTGCAGACCTCTTACTTAAAGTTGCAGATCCGCGTATCAGTTTGGATAATGAGTCTTAGATAATTAATGAAATAGCACGCTCAACTCCTAAAAAGGAGAGAAGTTGGGAGTAGGATTCCTCCCACATTGTGTAAGCAACTCCCTGAGTGTGGACTGCCTTAAATCGCGATTACGGAGTTAACCCGGAGAATGATTGGTGGAAATTTATTATTTATTACTTTCTACAACAGATGGTCGTCATCTTGCTGCTTTCCTGGAAGGTTCAGAATCTAGTTATCTGCTGATATTCCAGGAACACGCTGATGCTTTGACCTATCTCAACACTCATGCTCAAGATTTGGCTAGCCATTTTGCAGTGGAGTCTGTAACTAAAAGTCAGTTAGGAGATTTGATTAAGCGTTGGAGTTTTAGTGGTGTAGGTATAGTTTCCGACCCTTTGATACCAAAAATTGAGTTTTTGCAACGCGATCGCGATAATTTGTGAATGACTAAGCTATATGGATGGTCTTTAAAAGAAGGAAGAAGAAGTTATTTTTTTGTTAGCACTTGAGGAGCACTCATACTCGTATCTTCTTCCTTCTAGTTTATGTTATGCAGTTACTTCTTCTAAAATTAGTTTTGAGCGCTTCAAGGAGTCTGGCATTGGTATTGGGTAATCTCCCGTAAAACAAGCGGAGCAGAAACTATTAGGATCGTCTTGAGTTGCCTGTAACATTCCTTCCCAACTTAAGTAAGCAAGACTATCGACTTCTAACTGTCTGGCAATTTCTGCGACTGGAGTGGTTGCAGCAATCAGCTGGTCTTGAGAGTCTGTATCTATACCGTAAAAGCAAGGATGAGTTACTGGGGGAGAAGATATACGCATATGTACTTCTGCTGCACCAGCATCTCGAAGCATTTTGACTAATTTACGACTGGTAGTTCCTCGAACAATTGAGTCGTCTACAATCACTACTCTTTTGCCTAACAGTACATCTTTGAGAGGATTGAGCTTCATACGAATACCAGATTCGCGCATATTTTGGGTAGGCTGAATGAAGGTTCGTCCAACATAACGATTTTTGATTAACCCTTCGGCGTAGGAAATTCCTGACGCTTGAGAAAAACCAATTGCAGCAGGTATACCAGAGTCAGGAACCCCAAAGACAATATCAGCCTCAACTAATGATTCTTGTGCTAACTGCCTTCCCAAACGTAAACGATAACTGTATAGTGTCTCCTCATTCACCATGCTATCTGGACGGGCAAAGTATATCATCTCAAATACGCATAGCTTGCGTTCAGCCTGAGTACTCCACTGATGAGAAGTCAAACCATTGTCATCAATCCAAACTAATTCCCCTGGTGTTACATCTCGTAAATAATCTGCTCCGATGATGTCCAATCCACAGGTTTCCGATGACAAGGCATAACGTACAGTAGGTTGAGTTAAAGTACCGATAACTAAGGGGCGAATACCGTTAGGGTCACGGATACCCATAATACCTATGGGAGTACCTAAGACTAAGCTAAATGCTCCTTTACAGCGCTTTAGAGCTTTGATTGTCCCTTCTACCCAGTCATAACCGGCATTAATCTCTTGAGCGATCGCAAATGCAATCATTTCTGAGTCGGTTGTAGTAATTAGGTTACAGTTAGCTTCTAATAACTCTTTTCGCAATTCTAAAGCATTGACCAAATTACCATTATGCGCTAAAGAAAGAGGTCCTAGTCGAGTTTCCACAACTGCTGGTTGAGCGTTTACTCTGCGACTTGAGCCGGTAGTAGAGTAACGAGTGTGACCAACACCTATACTTCCCGGTAATTGATTCAAAATATCTTCATTGAATACCTGGGATACTAACCCCATGTCTTTGTGTAAATATATTTTTTCATTGACATAAGTGGCAATCCCTGCCGATTCTTGACCCCGATGTTGTAGAGCATATAGCCCAAAGTAGGTTAGTTTCGCAACATTTTCTCCTGGTGCATAGATACCGAAAACACCACAAGCTTCTTCTGGCTTGTCGGGACGTTCTTGAGAATAGTTGATGGATTTGTCTGTGGAAGTAGGGAAATGGTTGGCGCTCATGCTGGCTATGCTCCTGGTGAGGCTGTCAAGTCACTGTTGTCGCGATCGCGGAATTTTTTCTATACCCTATGGAAATTCAGAACTGAAAACAAGATTCAAACTTCGATATCACTTATTAGGTAAGGATTTGTTGGTTTTGAATCATGGGTTTACTTCTCGATAATGAGATTGCACTAATAGAGTGCGTAAACTATGGCGTTTTCTGCTGTGAGACTTCAAGAATAGGATTGTCGCCCAAAATAGCGAGTAGGCTGTATATAATTAGATAGTCATAGAAATCTTAAGATAATATTAACCATCTATTAAAAACAGTATCGCAATGGTGGTACTTAAATGTAAAAGATTATGTATTTATTTGAAGAAAAAATAATTTATGTTAGGTATAGGGAATTTTATGATTCCCCATATTTCATTCCTTTTTTCTCAAGTTTGACTATTGATGAAGTTAACAGCAAGCCGATTGGCGATCGCATTTGTATAGCGATCGCTCATCTGCTCCAGATTAACTTCGATTAATGTCTGTTGGTCAGCGTTTAAAATACGTAAATCTGTATCATAGCTACCGACGGTTCCTAATTTTTGCCAGAGTTTTCTGGGCGCGATCGCTTTGGATTTATCTCCTGTTACAGTTCCTGAGGAAGCATTTTCAAGATTCTCTTGTAAGTAATTTTCCCAATTGTGTTGTTGTTCGGGAGACACAGAAACAATAATTCTTGCACCACCTTCACCGAATAATATTTCATCCCAACGAGATGTCCCATTATCTGGGTTGGGGAGGTTAATTTGAGCTCCTAATCGATTGCCAATACAAGACTCTGACAATGCTACTGCTAGACCACCTTCTGCACAGTCATGGGCAGATTTGATGAAACCATCACGAATTCCTTGACGGCAGGTTTTTTGAGTGCGAGATTCTAAATCAAAGTCTACTTGAGGAGGTTTTCCTGCGACGGTAGCGTGAATAGTAGCTAAATATTCGGATGCTCCTAAGGTTATTTCTGAAGTAGTTGGCAAACCCAAAAGATAGATAATGTCTCCTTCATTTTGCCAAGATGCAGAACAAATATGATCCAAGTCGGGAATTAGTCCCACCATTCCGATAACAGGAGTTGGATAAATTGCTTGGGGATGACCTTCGTCATCAACAGTTTCATTGTAGAGAGAAACGTTTCCACCTGTAACGGGAGTATTAAACTGAGTGCAAGCGAATGATAAACCACGACATGCTTCTGATAACTGCCAATACCCAACAGGTTTTTCTGGACTGCCGAAATTCAAGTTATCTGTTACAGCTAATGGTTCTGCTCCTACACAGCTAAGGTTTCTGGCAGCTTCAGCTACTACAGCTTTTGCACCCTCATAAGGGTCGAGATAAACATAACGAGAGTTACAATCTACTGTAGCGGCGACCCCTTTCTTATACAACCGATGATTATCTGGTTCTTGGCTTTCTTCTGATGATGTTTCTAGAGGTCTTAACCTAACAACAGCAGCATCAGCACCACCAGGCAAAACTACTGTATTATTCTGAACTTGATGATCGTACTGCCGAAAGACCCAGTTTTTAGAAGCAATGCTGGGTGTATGAAGTAAAGTTAATAAGATATCACTCCATGTTTGGTGTTCATCTGCAATTTCAATTCCTGTAAAAGTACATTCAGGCAGACTCTCAGATTTCCACTTCCAAGCCTCAAGCACATACTCTGGAGGTTCTGCTAAAACTTTTCGTTCGTATAAAGGTGTATTTTCAGCTAAAGCATCAGCAGGAATCTCTGCCGCAATTTGGTCTTGAAAGAGAATTCTCACAATTGGTTCTTCAATCACTTTTCCTGCAACAACAGCATGCAGACCCCAGCGTTGAAAAATATCAATTAATTCTTGTTCTCTACCTTGTTGAGCAACGAATAACATTCTTTCTTGAGATTCCGAGAGTAGAAATTCGTAAGGAACCATTTCAAACTCTCGTGCTGGAATCTCATCCAAATCCAATTCAATTCCTAAACCTCCTTTTGCTGCCATTTCGGAGGTGGAACAGGTAATACCGGCAGCCCCCATATCCTGAGCTGCTACCACTGCTCCTGTTTTAAATGCTTCCAGACAAGCTTCAATTAAAGACTTTTCTAAGAATGGATCGCCGACTTGAACTGCGGGACGGTCATCTACAGAAGCTGAGGTGAGTTCAGAGCTAGCAAAACTAGCTCCTCCCATACCATCTCTTCCTGTGGTAGAACCAACATAAAGCACCGGATTACCAATACCAGAAGCTCCAGACTTCACAATTTCTGGAGTTTCCATTAATCCCAAAGCCATTACATTTACTAAAGGATTATCAGAATAAGCATCATCAAAATAAATTTCTCCACCAACTGTTGGGACTCCCACACTATTACCATAATGAGCTATACCTGCTACTACTCCTTGAAATAGCCTTTGATTTTGACCATTTTCCAAAGAACCAAATCGGAGAGAATTTAATAGAGCAATAGGACGCGCACCCATCGTAAATATATCTCGGAGAATCCCTCCTACCCCAGTTGCGGCACCTTGGAATGGTTCAACAGCCGAGGGATGGTTATGAGACTCGATTTTGAATGCCAGTTGTAAACCATCATCTAAATCTACAACTCCAGCATTTTCTCCAGGTCCTACAAGAATTCTTTTTCCTGTAGTGGGAAATTGCTTTAGCAGGGGTCGTGAATTCTTATAGCAACAATGTTCAGACCACATTACTCCAAACATTCCTAGTTCAGCTTTATTTGGATGACGACCCAAACGTCGAATTATTTCTTCATATTCTTCAGGTTTAATACCTTCTGTTGCAATTTCTTCGGGAGAGAAAGGAGGATTAGGGGAAACTGTCATAGCAGTAGCGCACAGAGGAGACAAGAGCTTGAATAATCATTGTATCTATTAAGGAGGTCATATATGCATTTTTTTTGCGACCAAAAATTTTATTCCCCATTATTTACATAGTGATTACTCACCACTGAAAGCTTGCTCTGATTAGATTCTGAAAGTTATTGAATAGCTTAGAAATAAATGTTAAATTAATTGTTAAATTTAAAATATGCTGACAAAGTCATAGTTAAATTTTTCTGTAAGATTTTTTTATGAAATTTTTCTACAGCATCCAGAATTTACTAAATATTCAAGAATAATATTTTATATTTTATAGAAATATTTTATAGGAATTTTATCAATTCTAGCTTTACCAAAAAATACGGACATTGTTAGTGAATCTATAGAAGCAAACATGATTTTAAATAAACATTACTTATAATCTTATTTAATTTTTCCTATCACCTACTGTTTTGATATCCATGGAAACTGTAGATTTTTACCTGGTATCTTAGCTGTTAGTCGCTGAAAGCCTATCACCATCTATACATACAGCTTTGATACAAATATTGTGTGATGATAATCACAGCTAATAATGATTGAGATCATTTTTCTAACTGGATAAAATTCGCATAATTAGAGACAACTGAACTCTAGCCGAGTCATTAATAGGGAACACACTAATTGCCGACAGCCTTCCACCAAGGTCTGTCGGTTTTTTATATTAAATGATAATGGTTAGTTAGTAGTTGGTAACGGGTGTTCATAAAGCTAAAGCTGAAGCTAGAAACGAAAATCTCAAGCTAATTAATAAATTTCCCCTCAAGTTGTTGATTACTCGACAAAAAGCCACAGTTACAACCACATGAGGGGATATTGAATTCTAATTTCAGCGAATTACCGAAGTTTGTTTAATCTTTCTCCGACATATAGAAGCCTGGAGAATGATTTAAGTTAAACCCTCTTTAGGCTTTCATTAAGACATTGCCTGAATAATATAATCAAAATATGGAGCTGTTGCTTGAGCATCTTCTTTACTCAATAGTTCTAATGATGATTGTTTTAATCCTCTTATTGCTTCAGCCATTCCATTTACAGGAACACCTAAAGAGTTATACATTTCTCGGACTCCAATGATACCGATATCTTCAATTGGTTTTATATTTCCAGCCAGTACCCCATAGGTTACTAGACGTAAATACCAGCCATAATCGCGGATACACTGATTGCGCTCCCGTTGTCCATATGCATTACCACCAGGAGAAATATAGTCAGGACGTTTTTGCCACAACAGCTTGGTAGCTCTATCTACTATCTTTTTTTGACTTTCAGATAGGGTAGTGGCAATTCTTACCCGTTGTTCTCCAGTTCGCAAATATTCTTCAATGCTTTTAAGCTCACCACTGCTAGGGTAACGAAGTTCGTCATCGGCTTTGAGAATAACTTGGCTTACTACTGTCATGGTTATTTTTAATCAGATAGATAGTTATTATTTGTTTAGTTTAGCGACTCTAAGGGGTATAAGGGAATAGTTATCGCTCAACAGTTATTAGTTATTAATGACTAATGACTAATTACCCTCTCCGTATTGACCATCTTCCCAATATATATTGGAATTACTAGTTTTATTATTTGCAACTAACTACTGCAACTAAGAACGAGCCACTAATTATTTCTTAGGTAGTGATGACTGAAAATATATGGAGACAAGGTGAGTTAATTGAAGTTGAAATTATTGATCTGAGCGATTCTGGAGACGGTGTTGGTAAATATTTGAGTGGAAAGGGGGGAAGTGTAGTTTTTGTTCCCGACACTGCGGTCGGCGATCGCATTTTGACACGTTTAGTAAAAGTTAAGTCTAGATATGCAAAAGGTAAGTTAGTTGAGATTTTGCAACCCTCACCTCATCGTATTCGTCCCCACTGCATTGTTGCTGATAAATGTGGGGGTTGCCAATGGCAACATATTGATTATCAATTTCAGTTAAGCGCTAAACGCAATCAGGTTATTCAAGCTTTAGAAAGAATTGGTGGTTTTACAAATCCGCCGGTAAACCCAGTTATAAACAGCTCTAATTACTTAGACTATCGCAATAAGGTCACCTATCCAGTAGATAAATCCCAGACCGGAGAATTAATCGCTGGTTATTACCAAAAGGGGACTCACAAACTGATTAATCTCAATCAGTGTCCTGTGCAAGACCAAAGATTCAATTCCCTACTATCCCAGGTAAAGGCTGACATGAGAAAACGAGGCTGGGAACCATACAATGAAACAACTCATCAGGGACAAATTCGTCACATTGGTCTACGGATTGGTCGTCGGACTGGTGAAATATTATTAACTCTAGTGACAAAATATTTAAATATACCAGGAATTGAAGAACAAGCACAAGAGTGGTTAGACCACTATCCCCCACTAGTAGGAGTGATGTTAAACCAGAATGACAAGCGTACAAATGTGATTTTTGGTTCTACTTCCAAATGCATTGCAGGTCGTCCATACTTGCGAGAAATTTTTGCAGGTTTGAATTTCCAGGTGCGATCGCATACGTTTTTTCAGGTGTATACAGAGACTGCTGAGGTATTAGTGCAAATTATTAAATCTGAATTGAATTTGCAAGAATCATCGATTTTTATAGATGCCTATTGTGGCATTGGAACTTTAACTTTGCCAATAGCCAAACAAGTAAAACAAGCAATAGGTTTAGAAGTACAGGCTGAAGCTGTAGAACAGGCTGAATTGAATGCTCGTTTAAACAAGATAAATAATGTTACTTTTAAAACAGGCAAAGTAGAAGAATTACTGTCTAAAATAGAAGTAAAACCAGATGTTGTTTTACTAGATCCACCACGCAAGGGGTGCCAAGAAAGTGTGATCGAAAGTCTTTTGGAATTAAAGCCTACTCAAATAGTTTATGTAAGTTGTAAAGCCGCGACTCTTGCTCGCGATTTAAAATTACTTTGTCAAGGAGAAGTATACAAAATTACTAAAATACAGCCAGCCGATTTCTTCCCTCAAACATCTCATGTGGAAGCGGTAGCCTTTCTTGTGTTATCACCGGAATAACAAAAGTAGTAAGTATGCAAACAAATGCTGAAATTTCAAATTTGTAGCCTAGCGCATAGTAAAAATGCTAAAATTGAATTAATCTAATAATATGATTACTTTTGAGTAAATAAATTAAAAATGCATAGTCTTATAAAGATTATGAATCTAATTGTTTCAGAAGGCAAAAAAAGACGTTTAAAGAGTATAAAATTACTCTTCAAGTTCTAAATCAATATTATTTACCTAAAGATTTATATATCTATTAAATTTGAATCGGATTTGCCAGCAATATAGATGAATAATTTTAAAGACAATGCAATAGTAAATGTTTCAATATTAAATTGTTAATTAAATTGAGTTAATAAGCTTAAAGGTAATAGGATCACCTCAACTTTAATCAGGGTGCCTGTGACAGCTTGCCTGATGTCTAGCCAACTCTGAAAGCTACGGGGTTTCTCTTGTGATTACGATCTCGCTTCGTCCAGTTGGACGCAACTGGGGCACTATAAGTTTTGCCTCAACACTCTATCTCTGCCCAATACTAGATTTACTATTGGCAGAAATACCCAGGAAAATGCAAGGTGAACTGCGTTTAGGGCTTCAAGAAGCATTAGTAAACGCAGCCAAACATGGAAATCATTTAGACCCTGGGAAAAAAGTGGTTGTCCGTTTCTCATTAATAGACAACCAGTACTGGTGGATTATTTCAGACCAAGGTTGTGGTTTTGACCCGGACTGTAAATGTGATGACAATCCGGACGAGTACTTACCACCAGATGAATCAGAAAATGGTCGCGGTTTAAGTATCCTTCATCATATTTTTGACCAAGTTGAATGGAATCGTAAAGGTACCGAATTAAGGCTTTGCAAACATTTAGAAACTAGACCAAGAATATCTTTATTGAGGAATTAGGGAAAGTACATTATCCGTAGCTTTTTCCGGCTAATAATTTGCTGTGTTATATTCTCATAATTACAGAGAATGAATATAAGAGTGCATTTTACCATAGTAAAGTGCACTCTTATATTCATCAGATAAAACTTAAATTTATATCTGATGGATATGCAGTATTTTAGGGAAAAAACTAATTTATTCTACCTGCAATTTTTTTTCGATGAGAACCCCGAAAAAATAATTTTTAGTATTTTTAACTAGTTATTTTTTTTGCCCATGTGTAGGACATGGAGGAGCACTTATAGACTTATTTAACCAGCCAGCAGCTTGTTCAAGTCTGGGTAATGCTTCTTCAGAATTATCTTTGAGCAAGAAAACTAAAGCAGCGATCGCTTGCTCGGTAGCGCGAATTTTACGATTAGATTTAAGAGCGTGCCATTCAGATGGAGAAATGCTAAGTCTATCCATTAAAGCTTGGGCTAATTCCAATGTTGTCACTTCATCAAGCTGATTGGTTTGAGGGACTTGCGCAGATTGAGTCATGATATTACTTGATATTGGTATTACAAAGAATAGCGATGGAAATTCGATGAGCAGTGTAGGTCCGGCACCTATTTGGAGTAGATGGAAAACTTCAGGATAAATTCAGGATAAATTGGATATAAATAGGGGATAAGTTAAATATATTTTTATTTTAGTAAAATCTTAGGATATAAAACCGATTTGTTCTGTATGAAAAATTAATATAATAGACGCAATAATATATCTTGTTTATACTGGTTGGTTTAAATTACGAATCGCAATCAACCAAAAATTTACCCAGAACATGAGTTCAGATAAACCAGAACTAGACTTTGAAGAAGAACTGCGATCGCTTGAAGATGAATTTAGCGCACTTAAGGAACGTTACCAGCAAGTACAAAAGGATAAATCCTTGCAAGCAGAGCTACAGCGGCGTTTACAGGAAGTCAGGGATAAAAAAACACCAGGGATGAAAACTGAGTTAAAACATATTAAAGAACAGCTAGAAACACTAGAAATTAATCTAGAAAGTCAATTATTCTCTTGGCAAAGTCTTAAAAAACCTTTTTGGCAAGCCGTCCGTTTTGGCGGTTTGGGAGTTATTATAGGCTGGATTTTAAAATCTTATGCTGGATAGTTATGATTGATAAAAGAATAGCAGAAATATTACGTAGTTCTTTGCCTGATGAATCTTTAACGGTTAAAGGTTGGGTCAGAACCAAGCGGGAATTAAAAGGATTTTCTTTTATAGAAATTAACGATGGTTCATCTTTAGCAAGTATACAAGCTGTACTTGACCAAAATACGGCTGATTATGAAAATATTCTCAAAAAACTAAATACAGGTGCTTCCGTGGAAGTTGAGGGTGTGGTGGTAGCATCCCAGGGGAAAGGGCAGCGTATTGAAATAAAAGCTAAGACAGTTAAAGTATATGGTGAGGCTGACCCCGAAACTTATCCCCTACAGAAAAAACGCCACTCTTTTGAATTCCTACGCACTATCGGACATTTACGCGGTCGTACCAATTCTTTGGGTGCAGTATTTCGGATTAGAAATGCTTGTGCTGCTGCTATTCACCAATTTTTTCAAGAACGCGGCTTTTTATGGGCACATACACCCATTATTACAGCTAGCGATTGTGAAGGTGCAGGGGAACTTTTTAGCGTCACTAATTTAGACCATCAGGATATCCCCCGCGATGACAAACAGCAAGTTGACTATAGTCAAGACTTTTTCGGTAAACCTACATATCTAACTGTTAGCGGACAGTTAGAAGCAGAAGTCATGGCTATGACATTTAGTAATGTATATACATTTGGTCCCACTTTTCGAGCGGAAAATTCTAATACTTCCCGACACTTAGCGGAATTTTGGATGGTCGAACCAGAAATGGCTTTTTGCGACCTGAAAGAAGATATGGACTTAGCAGAAGAGTTCCTTAAATATATTTTCCGCCATGTTATGGAAAACTGCCGCGAAGATATGGAGTTTTTTAATCTCCGAGTAGATAAGACGGTTTTGGAAACCGCAGAAAATATTATTAATAATCAGTTTGAGCGCATAACTTATACTGAAGCTGTAAAATTATTGGAAAAAGCTGAAGTTAAGTTTGAGTATCCCGTCAGTTGGGGCGTAGACTTACAGTCAGAACACGAACGCTATTTGTGTGAGCAGCTATTTAAAAAGCCAACTATCGTTACGGATTATCCGGTAGGAATCAAAGCTTTTTATATGCGTCTAAGTGATGATGAAAAAACTGTTGCTGCGATGGATATGCTTGCACCAAAGATTGGGGAAATTATTGGTGGTTCTCAAAGGGAAGAAAGATTAGATGTTTTAGAACGTAGAATCAAAGCACAAGGGTTAGAACCCGAAGAGCTGTGGTGGTATATGGATTTACGACGTTATGGAACCGTTCCTCATGCAGGTTTTGGACTTGGTTTTGAAAGACTGGTGCAGTTTATGACTGGTATGACCAATATTCGGGATGTAATTCCTTTTCCACGTACTCCTCAAAGTGCTGAATTTTAATTCATTTTATGAAGTTTAAGGAATTTGGAAAAATATTGAATATATAGGGCTATATATTCAATATTTTTGCTAATAGGTAAGTCCTACATTTCTTGAAATGGTATCAGTTGTCAATAAAGGAAAATCGTCAAGGTAAATATCAAATATTAATTTAGGGGCGTATAAATTATACGTCCCTAAATTAAATGTAAGTAAATTTAATTAACCTCAACTAAGCATTACTGAATTTTACAGTTTCCCAGTTGCGATCATCTGAATCAAACGAGGTGCACTGGGGTCAAAACCTCCCATATCCCAGGAGTTTGGGTCTTTTGGGTCTACTAATGTAATGTTGTATGGTGTCAAAGTTACATATACAGCTTTGACATGACGATTTACCTTACGACGGTATTCTTGCAAAGCCTGTGTTGGATGCCTTCTACCAGCCCAACTTTCAGAGTCAGTCCAGAAACATACTACATCGGCTTTGAATTTGTGTTTAATCATCCAATCATAAGCAACAGATGCATCTGTGGAACCGAAGTTTTGATTTCTGGCTTTAGCTAAAGCAGAACTAAAGCTATCTTTGGCTGTAATATCCAAGTTCCGGAAGTCGTTTGCAAAACCGCGAATTGTATAATTTTTCTCAGCTTTGGCTGTAACTAATGCCATTGTGGTGGCAATTTCACAGCAGCTTAAACCCATATCCGCAACTAAGCTACCCATAGAACCGGATATGTCAACGGCATGTAGGAAAACTTTACCTGTTGGTTCAACGACATCAAAGGAAAGTTCTAAGGCTTTTTCTAAGATGTCTGAAATTCGAGATACGGGAGTCCAAGTTTTTTTACTACGTCCGAGTTTTCCACCAGACTGATAGGTTTTGAGGGCTTTGAGAACGTCAATTGGGTGAATGCGACCTTTACGCAAACCTTGGGAATCATTAAGGACTGCTTCGATTCGGTCTAAGTTCTTTGATGTGTCGCTTCGCAGTACACCCAACTCAGTTAAAGAACCGAGGTTGCGCAACATTGCACCGATTGGCATATCGTTGAATAGTAGCTGCCAAGCTTGCTTGTCCATTTTGCCCACAGGTGCAGCCATCTCATGGGTGAGTCTTCCCTTGAGAATTGCTTCATGGGTTTTTGTTGGATTGCGCTTAAGCCATTCGTACCACCAAATCTGTTCTAAAGCAATGCTGGGAATATTTGTTGGTAGTTCCTGCCAACCTTTAACTACCCAGTGATATAAAAGTTGGTGGTCGTCTGTATTTGGTTTAACGTGAAATAATCTTAGTGCATCGCGATTGGAAAAACCATGACGTTGCTGATATTTCAAGAGCTGATATGCTAGACCTTTCACATCTTCCCTTTGTAACCAGGTATTACCAGCTTCTCGTACAACTTTACCAAAACCTCGGAAAGACTTGGTATAGCTCAACCACTCGTAAAAATGGCTACCAGTACGCACTACTTGAGGGAAAATTTCTGTAAAAGCGTTTTTGGCTTCTGGTGTTTCACCCATAGAAAGTAAAACTAGGGCAAGAATAGGAGCACTGTTGTTAATTGACCGTCCATCGCTAGCATAAACAATTTCTTTAGCAACTCGATCGGGATTTTCAGCGATCGCTTTTTTTAAAGTTCCAATAAAATCTTCTGTTAATTCTTTTTTCCCAGCGTAGTAAGTGCTTTGCGCAGTACCAGTTAGCAAGCAACGACGTAGCATTTGCCAGATACCAGCATCAAACATGTATCCGCCGCTACGTCCCTTAATCATCTCTGATTCGCGTCCAGGGATTGGCTGAGTTTGCTTGGTTTTTTTATTCTTATTTTTTTCAGTAAAAAATTTATAGCTCATTTTTTTATACCTCCAGCCCTTACGGGCAAAAAGAAGGTGGCGAGACGGGATTTGCACCCGCGACCTCTCGTTCCATAAACGATAACCCTAAGCTCTGCGTCCCAGTACTGGGTAAGTTATGAGCAAGGATGTTTAGCGCTCTACTACTGAGCTACTCGCCACATATTTGAAGTCGTAAATTGTTATATGATGCTTATATGATGTCCAAAATTCTAAATTTAGAATCTAGAATTAATTAGAACAGGTGGCGAGACGGGATTTGCACCCGCGACCTCTCGTTTTACAGACGATAACCCTCAATTCTTCGTCCCGGTACTGGGTAAGTTATGAACAAGGATGTTTAGCGCTCTATCTACTGAGCTACTCGCCACATATTTAAATTTGTAAATTTTTATTCTAGTTTCCTAGATAAAAATACTTAACTTGCCTTGATTGCTACTTTTGGTGTAACAGGACAGGATTTGCACCTGCACGACTTTCGTCACTAGAACCCGATAATCCTAATTCTTCGTCCTGTGATGGGCAAATAAATGTTGAACAAGGAAAATCTAGCGCGTCTACTAATTTCCGCCACCTGTTACATATATGTTTCACAATAATCTGGTTGGAAATAACCTGCTTGAATATCGATAAATTTGGCGCAGAGGGCAGGATTTGCACCTGCGTATGATGGATTGACGATAAACCTCGATTCGTCGTCCCGTAACGGGTAAGTTATTGACCAAGGAATATGGGTAAATACCCTTCCACTGCCTTAACTAACTTGGCTACCTCTGCATGAGCTTCTATGTAGAAACAAAATTTAGTAGAAATAAAATGGAAGCAAAAACTTAATTTTGGTGCGGGAGGCAGGATTCGCACCTGCGACCAACGGCTTAAATGGCGATAATCCTAATTCTTCGTCCCGTAACGGGTAAGTTTTGAGTAAGGATGTTTTACGTTGCTCTACTACTGAGCTACCCCCGCAAGCAAAGCTTAAATATGTCAGGAAGAAATTCAGTTAACCTCTATTAGTTTGGCTTTGTTTTCCTTCTGTATTACCAATGTAGTATATGTATTATGTGATGTCAAGAGAAATAATATTTTTTTGTTGTCTTTGGAGAAAGTCTGTCAGTTTAATGCTGTTAACTTTTGTATCTTGCTAAATAAAATATGACCAGAAGTGGAGGCTCTAAAGATGTATTTTTAGTTTCCAGAATTAAAATTAGTCGTCGGTACACGGTCAGATTGTAAACAAATATTTCTTTTCGCTGGCGATCGCTAAAATAAATCAGGCAAAAAATTAAGGCAAAAGCTACAATTTTTTTTGCCTTAATTTTGCCATTTTTGCCTAAAGATTAACTATTCTGACTTCATTAAAATTATTTTTGACAGTATAAAAATAATGAAGAATCAGCAATCGCTACAAACAAATGTCCCAATTTTTGCAAAGATAGTAATATTTTCTAAGTTCTTGTAATTACACATTTCAGCAAATAGGGGCATGAGTGAAAAAACATCTTTAAGTTATGGCAAAAGTTTTCTGATTCTGATTTTGCCAATTTCGATCGGGATTATTTTCTTTATTAACACTTGGCGAATTTGGTTGGTTGCTTTGGCTTTACTGCTAGGTTTAAGGCTATTTCAGACCTATCAATGGCAACAGTGGTGTAATAAAACAAATCCTTTGTTTAATCAGCTAATACAGCAAAATCAGGGCAGAATCACACCTATAGACTTATCAATCCAGGGAAATTTTTCTGGAGCAAAAGCACAGCGTTATTTAGAGACAAAAGCTCAGGAATTTGGCGCTAGTATTCTCGATGAAAAAGATGGTAATAAGGTTTATCACTTTATTACTTCCAGTACTCTCGGAAGTATATTGGACGGCAGCGAACCGGAGTATGAAAAATCTCCGGCAAAAGTATCTTCTTCCTTTAGTACAGAACTTTTGGCACCACCAATATCTCAATTAGAAGCTGTTGAGACAGAAGTTGAGTCAGAAGTTGAGGCAAAATCTGAAATTTCAACACAGCAAGCAAGTGTAGAAAAATCTGATTTAGTTTCAGAAGAAGAAAATTTAGAGTCAATAGACCGTTCTCACACTAAACCTTTAGAAGAGCAGCTTCTGTTTGGTTCCTTAATTCAATCCGAACTTGCGAAAAGGTTGGGTGTTTACTCCAGTACTGTTTATAAGCGTCGTAACGATCCAAAATTTCCGGAATGGTCTCGCGATCGCGACCCGGATGGTATAGCGTGGACTTTCTCTAAATCAACTAAGGAGTTTTTCCCAGTTGAAGAGAATGAAACTGTTTAGTTTGCAGTACTTATTTAAGAATGTGAAATTTAGGAGGTGGAAGTTTTCAATTGGTCGAATTCCAATTAAGTCTGATAGAGAAATAGGGTATGCAGGAATTTTATTCATTTTTTCCTGCTCCCTGACTTCTTTGCCGAAATTTCCTGTAGAAATTTTCTACAGGTTCATCCCGCTAGTGCTGTAAGCGGGTAATTCAAAATGGAAAATTCAAAATGGAAAATTCAAAATTCTGATATAGTTAGCATTTTATCGATTTTAAATGGTTCCTTCCTTTACGTCCCAGCCTAGGAGGTTTGGAAGTAATAGTTCTGAATTGCGTAACACTAAATTTCGTAACCGGAACCTTACAAGGAACAAGTATTTTGAAGTTTCCTTGTCAGAGAAATTTCCAAAGAATATCTTGAAGTTGAAATTTTTAACTTCTAATGGGAATTTAGCGACTTACCTATAGCTTGAGAAATTGAATCTAGCTTATTTTCTGCAAGTTTAATTCGTAAACCTTCCAGGATTTGACGTACCATCAATGGTCCTTGATAAACCCAACCGGTGTAAACCTGTATTAAACTTGCACCAGCAGTAATTTTTTCCCAAGCATCTTGAGCTGTGAATATTCCTCCCACACCAATTATAGGGATTTTCCCTTGGGTTTGCCTGTAAATAAATCTAATTACTTCTGTGGAGCGATCGCGGACTGGAGCACCGCTAATGCCACCAGCTTCTTCCTGGGGTGATAAACCGGTTTTGGTAATTATTTTGGTTTGCAATCCATCTCGTTGAATTGTAGTATTCGTAGCAATAATTCCTGCTAATTTATAAGTTTGAGCCAAGGGAATGATTTCGGAAATTGCCTCTAACTCTAAATCAGGAGATATTTTCACAAATACTGGTTTATTTGTATTATTTTCTGACTGTACTACTTCTAAAATTGCACTTAGAGAAGAAGCATCCTGGAGCGATCGCAATCCTGGAGTATTTGGTGAGGAAACGTTAATCACAAAGTAATCCCCTAAGTTTTTCAGCAAACGGAAGCTTGCTAAATAGTCTTGTGGTGCTTCTGGGAGCGGAGTTACTTTTGATTTACCTAAATTAATTCCTATCGGGATTAAAGGTTCGCGAAAATGTTCTTGGGATAAATGAGTGGCTAATGCTGCTGCACCATTGTTATTAAATCCCATACGGTTGAGGGCGGCTTTATCTGAGGGTAAACGAAATAGTCGAGGTGAAGGATTACCGGGTTGTCCTTGATAAGTTACCGTACCAAGTTCAGCAAAACCAAAGCCAAAATTTGACCAGATACCAGCAGCTAAACCATTTTTATCGAAACCGGCAGCTAAACCAACTGGGTTAGGAAAACTTAAACCAAATAGATTTTGTCGCAGACAGTTTTCAGATAGACATAGATTTTTCCGAAGATAGTTTCTTAAAGGATGTGTCAATCGACCCTGAGTATCTTGGTTAATCCAGTTAAGACTACTAATTGTAGAGTTATGTAGCCATTCGGGGTCGGCTTTGAGCCAATTGAATAAAACTGGACGTAATATGGCTTGATAAATATCCAATTGTGTTTATTTTTTGAGAATTTTCGTCTAGACACCATAAAACGTATTAGTTACGGTGCCAATATGGGCATCTTATATATTAGCAAGCTATGTTGACTATTTATTCTGATGAGGCAGCCACAAAAATTCACAGCCGCCGAACATCAAATTGTTTCATTGGGGCACATTCTCCAGAATCTCCGTGAAGAGGACAATGTTGATGCTTTAATTGACAAAACTATTATTTATCTCAAAGAGAACTTTGAGTACAGTCTGATTTGGATCGCCCTTTATGACCCTCTAAATCATATTTTGCACGGCAAGGGAGGAATTATTCCTGGTAATGACACAACCCCTCTTACACAGCGTTTAGTTATTAGTTCAGGAGATTTACTAGAGCAGGTAGTTATTGAGCAGCGTCCTTTGGGTGTAGCAGACTTAAGAGTAGAGACGCGGACTGAAGGATGGCGAGAAGTCGCTCAAAAAAACAACCTGCAAGGAACAATTATTTTACCCATCCACCATAGAGAACGTTGTTTAGGAATAGTTTTATTAGCATCTAAACGCTGGGGATACCTAATTGCTGGCGAAGCTAGGGCAAAATTGATGCTAATTGTAGGTCAGCTAGCAGCTAATATCCATCAACACGATGTAGAAGTGCGGCATAAGCAAGTTAAGCGTGCTGATGAACCAATGGTCAAGTTACTAGAAAATCTACGTAACTTGAGCGATTTGGATAAAAGATTGGAAGCTGTGGTATATGCAACCCAAGACTTTATTGGTGCAAGTCGGACAAATATTTACTGGTTTGAACGCAAAGGTCGCTATTTCTGGCAACGATTTAGTAGTAAAGGCAAATTTAATTACAGAAAAGAATTTTCACAAAAAAAGGGTAAGAAGATTACTATCCAGGATTTAAGTGATTTTTACTATACTCTGGCAATGGGTCAAATAGTTTTCGTTGGTGAAGGTCGGAGTTCCCTAAAAAGTCATTTCACAACCAAGATACTGGAAACTTTGCATATTCGTAGCTTGTTAGCAGCTCCTATTATTTGGCAAAAAGAACTTTTGGGCTTTTTAGCAGTGGAAGATAGAGATTCTAGGATTTGGGGGGAAACACAGAAAACCTTTGTCAGAGGTGCTGCGGGTTTAGTTTCCCTGGTTGCACCAGTTGAAAAAATAGAAAGTACTATTGAGCAAGTTAAAGAAGATGCTCAGATGAATACTGGACTTCTCAAAGGAATTTGTGAAGATGATGATTTAGGAGAAATTTTGAAAGATTGTGCAGCCAAAGTCTTAAAAAGACTAAGTGCAAATCAATTTTTTGTCTTACAGTATGACTCCGAAAGAAGCAAATATCAAGTTTTTTATCAAGACAAATCTCACAAGGAGCAAGATTTAGAATCTGGATTAAGTAGAATCCAAGAAGTTGATTTACAGTTACTAAAAAACTCATTCTCAGTTATTGACATTGAGAATATAGAAGATGATTTACGACTTTATAATTGGCGTTCTGACCTGACAAAATTAGGAGTGCGATCGCTTATTGTATGTAGTTGTTTGGGCAATGATTTTCCATCTGTATTATTGATGGTAAGTAGCGATATTCATCGTTCTTGGAATAGTTTGGAAAAAGAGTTAATTCAAGCTGTAGGTAGACAAATAGGTGTGGTGGTTAGACAAGGACAGCTGCATCAGATGAATCAGCAACGTCAGCAAATATTAGCTAGTTTTCATCAATGTCTGCGCACTCTAGAATCAGCCCAAAATAATGACGCCGATAAAGGAGAAAATTATCTAGAAAAAGTTGCAATGGAGCAAATTGCTTCCGTATTAAATTCTCCCTTGATATTATTACTGACTTGGAAAGTTGGAGAGAGTGTAGCAAAAATAATTCCTGGAGTTAATAGCGATCATAAATTTGGATTTTCTACTGATGCTGTAATTCCTCTACAAAATGAAGCTTTAGTACACTGGGCTTTTCAAACTGATGGTTTGTTTAGCTTACAAGTCAAAGATTTGCTTCCCGACACCAGAAAATGGCTGCATGGTTCTGGAATTGGTGAAATTTTAATTATCGCTTTACGTACTACATCAAAACATGAACCGACAGGGGTATTAGTAATTGCCGATTATCATGATAGACGCTGGTCAGAACAAAGTTTGAGCGCAGTAGAAACTCTAGTTTGTCAGTTAGCATGGTCTCGTCGTCAACAGCAAATTGCTCGCACCCTAAAATTAAAAACTGAAAATTTACAGCAGATAAATTGGTACAAACACCGTTTATTAGAAGAATATCAAACCAATACGTCTTCCCTGGTTCACAAAATTCAAGAATTAGAAGTTACTGGGAATAAATTGGTGAATATGCGTTACCAACAGCTCCTCAGACAGTTCGAGCAGACAGCATCATCAGTCACAGGAGTAATAGAACAGGAAAAATGGACTTTACAAAATAATCCCCAGAAAAAACCAATTGCAGCCATACTCAAACAATCTTTAGAGCAAGTAGATTTTTTAATTAAAGAAAAAAGGCTGTGGATAGGAGTACATGGCTTAGGTCAACAGGTAAGCGAAAACTCATATGATTCAGATTACATACCCAATTTCAAATCTTCCTTACTTTTAATTGGTGACATCGAAAAAATTGAACTAGTTATTCATGAGATTTTAATAGTTGCTTGCGATCGCTCCGAAGTTGGGGGCAGAATTGACATTTGGTGTCGTCGCTTGGAGGATAAAAGTTTTCTGGAAGTTTCAATTACGGATAACGGTGTAATTGAACTTGGTTTACTAGAAGATTTAAATGACTATAATTCTTTAGATATTCTTGCACCTTCAACTCTGGAAAAACCTCCAGGGTTAAATTTACTGATTTGTCAGCAAATAATTCAACAATTAGGTGATGAGCTACATTTCTATCAGTTACCAGATGGTCGTTTAGTTAGTCGTCTATTATTATCTCTAGCTGCAAAAAATAAATCTACAGAATAATCTATAGCAATACCGTGTTCCTTAAGACTTTTCTATTCATGTTTTCAATCATTGCTTTTCGTGACCCTTTAAGCTCCCACCAAAATCATACTTTCAATTACGATTGCTCCAAAATTTCTTTGTGAGAGTAGCATTAAGCTTTTAATTCATTTTCTTTTTTCCAAATCAGCAAATAGATAGTTCTTAAATTTTGAATTTTGTTCCCGTAAGATACCTAGGAATTATCCTAAAAGGGGGATGACCCCACACTAGTAACCCTAAAACAGTTATAATTATCTTCCAACTTCAAAATATATTTTCTTTTAAAACACGCAATTGGTATGGGACGAAATCGTTCTAAATCTGACTTACCAACGAAAATCTGTCCTGTATGTCAACGTCCCTTTACCTGGCGTAAGAAATGGGAAAGTTGCTGGGATGATGTGAAATATTGCTCGGAACGTTGTCGCCGTCATCGTTCAGAAGTTAAAAAAGATACAATAAATCCTAAAAATTAGTTAAAGAATCAGGGGCTAATAAACCAATGACATCAAAAGTGCAACCAAAATTAATTATTCATGGTGGAGCTGGTAGTTCTCTCAAAGGTAAAGGGGGATTAAATGCAGTTCGTCAGTCACTCCATCAAATAGTAGAGGAAGTTTACACTTTACTTTTATCAGGTACTAGTGCGAATGAAGCAGTGGTAAAAGGCTGTAATTTACTTGAAGATGAACCACGCTTTAATGCTGGTACTGGTTCAGTATTGCAATCTGATGGTCAAATTCGGATGAGCGCTTCTTTAATGGATGGAAATGCTCAAAGCTTTAGCGGTGTCATTAATGTTACAAGAGTCAAAAATCCTATAGATTTAGCGCAATTTCTTCAGACATCTTCAGATAGGGTTTTGTCTGATTATGGAGCAGCAGAGTTAGCTAGGGAATTACAAGTACCTAGTTTCAATGCCTTGACTGAATTGAGGCTGCAAGAATGGTTAGAAGAACGTCAAGGAAATTTTCAAAAATCTATGGCTGGGGTGGTTGCAGAAGCAGAACTTGTCTCTTCGGAAAATGCCGGTAGAGGAACAATTGGCGTAGTCGCATTAGATACTATGGGTAGACTTTCTGCTGGTACCTCTACTGGTGGTAAAGGTTTTGAAAAAGTCGGACGCGTCAGCGATTCAGCAATGCCAGCCGGTAACTATGCTAATAATCACGCTGCGGTTAGCTGTACTGGAATAGGGGAAGATATTATAGATGAATGTCTTGCTCCTAAAATTGTCATACGTGTCAGCGACGGTATCTCCTTCCCTGAAGCGGTAAGACGTTCCTTTAGCGAAGCAGAAGGAAACAAAAGAGATTTAGGTGCGATCGCTTTAGATGCAAATGGGGCGATCGCTTGGGGAAAAACTAGCGAAACTTTGCTCGCTGCGTATCATGACGGAGAGAAAATCGGCGATACTTTGGAAGTTGATATAGGTATGCAGACTGGATGTTTATAACGCCGAAGAGATGAGGAATGAGTAGTGAGAGGGGAATGTTGAGAGGGAAGGGAAATAGTGGGAATTCCAATATGCAGAAAAATATAAAATATAAAGAATTATCAAATGTATAATTTGTAGGAGATTTGGGGGACGTAATTGTCCCCTCACTAATTCTCCACCAATACAGGATTCGGGGAAAATCCCCATCCTTACTCCTTAATTTTCCAACCCTTTTTAATTATCTGACGACTGCGAGCAATTACTAAGGCATCATCATCTACATCTTCTGTGACGGTAGACCCAGCAGCAATATATACATCAGAACCAAGATTTAAAGGTGCCACTAACACACTGTTGGAACCTGTTTTAGTGCGATCGCCAATTTTTGTCGGATGTTTTTTCACTCCGTCATAGTTAGCGGTAATGGTTCCAGCACCAATATTCACCTTAGTACCAGTAATTGTATCTCCGAGATAAGACAGGTGAGCAACATTTGTGCGATCGCCAAGTTTTGTATTTTTTAATTCTACGAAATTACCGACCCGGCAACCTGTAGCAACTTCTGCATGACCTCTTAAGTGAGCAAAAGGACCAATACGACTGTTACCTTGTACAGTACTGTCTACAATTACAGAGTAGGCAGCCGTAATATTTTCTCCCAAATGACTGTTTTCAATAAAACTTCCTGGTCCAATATGGGAACCTGTGCCGATTGTAGTATTTCCCCTTAGATGAGTTTGGGGTTCAATAATAATATCTGACTCTAATTCAACGGTTTCATCAATGGTGATACTTTTATGGTCAATTAAAGTCACACCAGCACTCATCCACTTCTCTTTAACTCTTGTTTGTAAAATATCGTAAGCTGTTGTTAAATGCAGGCGGTTATTAACGCCCATAATTTCCTGATAATCTTCTACGTCTACAGCCATCACAGGACTAACTTGAGTTACAGCATCAGTAAGATAGTATTCCTTCTGAGCGTTATTCGTTTGCAAGTGAGGTAATACTTTTGCTAAATCCTGCCAGCGAAAACAGTAAATCCCAGCATTTACTCGACAATTTTGTTTTTGTTCTTTCGTACAGTCCTTATCTTCAATAATTTGCTCTACGACATTTTCAGTATTACAAAATACCCGTCCGTAACCAGTAGGATTCGGTAGCTGGGAGGTTAAGATGGTAGCTGCATTTTGATATTTTTGATGAATTGCTAATAAATTTTCCAGAGTTTCGCTACGAAGTAATGGTACATCACCATTTAATATTAATAAATCCCCTTCATAACCTTCTAAATGTGGTAGCAACTGCTGAATTGCATGACCCGTACCTAACTGTTCTGTTTGTTCTACAAACTCTAAATCGGTCATAAACTCCATAGCCGTTTTTACCTGCTCGGCTTGATACCCAACAATTGCTATTCTCCTCGAAGGTGAAAGTGGCAATGCACTATCAGCTACTCTCTGTAAAAGAGAACGTCCACCCAAAGAATGTAAGACTTTGGGCAGTTTTGATTTCATCCTAGTGCCGCGTCCCGCAGCTAAAATTGCTACAACTACCATAGTGAAAGCTACTAACTGTTCATATAATTACGATTGATGCCGAAGGCTATATCCGACTCCGGCACAAATCATAACAGTTAGCTTTGATAACCCGAAACCTTTATTTTTTACAATTGCTAATCAATTCGGGTGCTAGTCCTCAAAGCGATGGTAGGATATTGCCTGCCTGCTAGCGATCGCTTAAGCTTTAGGTATGGTGTGACGCGAATATTTTATTTGTGAATCCTGACTTACAAAATTTTGCTTATGACGAATTTTGATAAAATCAGAAAACTGTTTCATCAGTTTAGGATTGCGCCAACCATTATTTGTTTCTTGCTGCATTATTTCTATAGCCTCTTGAGGAGTAAATGCAGGTTTATAGGGTCTTTCACTAGTTAAGGCATCGTAAATATCAATAACTTGAAATACCTGAGCTAAAAGTGGTATTTCTTCCTCTTTCAATTTGTCAGGATATCCACAACCATCCCAGCGTTCGTGGTGGTGACGAATAATAGGAATTACACCACGCATACTGCGTAAAGGTTGACAAATTTCTTCCCCTATTAAAACGTGTGTTCTCATAATTTCCCACTCTTCGGGAGTCAATTTACCACGTTTGAGTAAAACTGCATCAGGAATACCAATTTTTCCAATATCATGAAGATAGGAACCCCAAACTAGATTTCTGATTTGGTAGCGGGGTAAATCCAAATATTCACCAAATTCTTGACCCAAACTAACTAAGCGCTCGCAATGATCCCCTGTATTTGGGTCTCTGCTTTCTATAGCTCTAGCAATAGAGAAAAGGGCTTTTTCAGCATGATCTAAATCCTCATTTAAACGCTTTTGATGTACTAAGGATTTCACACGTGCGGCTAATTCTAAACGGTCAAAGGGTTTTGTTAAGAAGTCATCTCCCCCTACTTCTATACCCCGGATGCGCGATCGCCTATCATTTAAAGCTGTAATAAAGATAATTGGTATTAATCGAGTTTGTTCATCTTGCTTCAGGATTTTGCAGACTTCAAACCCATCCATACCAGGCATCATTACATCTAAGAGAATCAGATCCGGTTTACTTTGCGCGATCATTTCTATCGCACAAACACCACTGTCAGATTCAATCACCTGGTATCCCTCCATTGCTAGCAAAGCAACCGCAGTCATTCTACTAGCTGCATGATCGTCAACAACTAAAACTTTCGGTTCATCAGATTCAAAGGTGTTTACACCAAAACCTTTGATTGAGAAATTCGCAGGAAGCAAAGATTTATGGGAAGAAACTAAGTTACAACTATCAACACTGGTAAAAGATGAAAATTCTTCTGTGCTTTCCATCGATTCTTGATTAAATGAATTTAAAGAATGTTTATCTGCATTTTGTAATTCTCGACTTTTATGTTTGGAACTATTTTTCTTAGCCTGCGGTAAGGGGGTTGACCCACTAACTTTTTCTTCGGTAGACCCTGTATAATTGGAATTCCATTGAACCACAAAGGTACTCCAGTTGTAAAAATAATTAACGATTTTACTTTTTTTAAACTAGTTTTCAAACTCAATTTACTTATAGTTTGAAATTTTGCACATAAGAAAAGCCTATACAGACTTGCTTGAATCGGTGCTTTATTTAATAGGTTATTTTGTATTTTAGGTTAGGAAAAACAAAAAAATATCTTAATTCTACTCTTCGTTTTACCCGTTCACTAATTACAGTATGTGCAATTATATAAAATGTTAAATCAGGTTTTTTACGGAGATTTATTGATATATAGCGTTTACCAGTCTAGTGAGGTGCAGTTTCACATCCGTGTTCTTTTAAGACAAGTAGGAGAAAAAATTAGGTGTACTTCACTTGCTTAGGAAACGCTATAGTTTCATTCAAATCTTATCTGTTTGAAAGATATCAACTAGAATTTTAATACTAAGTTGAGTGTATTCCCTTCAAATCTAAAAGTCCTAAATTTGTATTCAAACAGTTTTAATATAACTTTGATACAAACTATAAGATAAGAGAACAAAAAATATTCTTAACTTCTATTAAACCCCTCTTAAGCGAATTTGATAACGACCTTAACCCCCAGACTTTAGTGATTTATATCACAAAATAATAATTACCTCAAAATTTTTATTAAGCAATTGTTTGTAAGTAATGTAATATACTTGATATTCTTAAGTATCATTTTTATCTCGCAGCCATCTTTTTCGCCAACCAGATGTAGACTCTAGTTGTGAGTGTATCTGTTCTTGCTTTCTGCGTTGGCAAATATTTTTAGTGGAATCACTTAATTTTGGGTCTCGGTAAGGAATTGCGGCACGGGTTTGTAAATGTTCTTTTTCCTTACAAGATAGAGGAGGAAGTGGAAAATCATTTTTACAATTCCATGCTGCCACGGTTCCTGGAGAACGTCTTCCGACTGGTGGAGTAGAACCAATTTGTAATCCTACTAATTTCATGGCATTACGTACAGCAGCAGCACATGAGTAAGTAGCAATTAAGCCATCACCTCTCAAGCATTGAGATACAAGCTTTATAAATTCTACTGTCCATAGCATAGGACATTGTGGAGGCGAGAAAGAATCTAAAAAAATTCCATCTGCAAGGAAATTCTTATCTACTAGGGACTTTATAGTATTTCTAGCATCGCCAGTAAGTAAACGAGCCTTACAATTACTACTAATAAATTCTTGTTTGAAGGCTAACTCAGATAAAATAGAAATATATTTATAATCCCAATTATCAAGTAATTTATGAGCGATCGCAGCCTGTGGAATTTCCTGATCTAACTCCAGACCAACAATTTCTACATGACAATCTGGATTAACAGACCAAATTGTTTCTAAAGCAGCAGCTGTATTGTAACCAAGACCGTAACAAATATCTAAAATTTTTAATCTTCCTCGATTGGCTTTCAGAGCAAGATAAGTAGGTTCAACGAATTTACAAAAACTTTCTTGACGTGCACCATAATGACTATGAAAAGATTCGTTAAATTGGTGGGAGAAAAATGTAAAAGAACCATCAGCAGTCAGTTGTGGTGCAAAATCATCAAATTTTGACATATACTCCAACATTTAAGCAGTACATCTAATTATTTAATTAAATATTTAATTAAATAATTACAGCACCTATACTCTATCTACAGTAAATACTAAGCTAAATATATAGATATAAAGTAAAACAAAATTTAGTTCGCTTAGTTAAGATTGATAAAATTTGATATAAAAATCTTAATACAAAAATTAATGAATAAAAATCCAATATTTGTTTCTTGTGAATGGTTGCTAGAGCATATAGAAGATCCATCAATCGCGATTGTGGACTGTCGCTTTTCTTTAGCGGAACCGCAGTTAGGGGAGAAACTATATCAAACTGCTCATATTAAAGGTGCTTACTATTTAGACCTGAATAAAGACCTGTCGAGTCTTGTAAAAGAACATGGTGGCAGACATCCCTTACCAGATACAACTCAATTAGCTAAAAAATTAGCAGCAATAGGAGTTAATTATCAAAGCACATTGGTAGTTGTCTATGATGATTCTCGCTTTGCTTTTGCATCACGTTTATGGTGGTTATTGCGATATTTAGGACATGAAAAAGTAGCAGTATTAAATGGAGGTTTTAGTGCATGGGAAAAAGCTAACTTCCCTTTGACAAGTATTATTCCTCCCGAAAAGAATGCTCAATTTACTCCCCAGGTACAGACTAATTTATTAGTAGATATTTCAGACGTTAAAAATCGTAAAGATTTACCAAAAGTGACTTTAGTTGATTCACGCGATCGCGACCGCTACCTTGGTGTGAGAGAACCTATTGATAAAATAGCTGGTCATATTGAAGGTGCTTTGAATTATCCTTGGAGGGAAGTTACTGATTCTGATGGATATTTAAATTCATTATCGCAACAGCATCAGCGATGGTTAAATATAGAAGATTCGGAAGAAATTATAGTTTATTGCGGTTCTGGTGTAACAGCTTGTGTTAATCTTTTATCTTTAGAAATGGCAGGTATAGGTAAAGGAAAACTCTATGCTGGTAGTTGGAGTGATTGGATTAGTTACCAGTAAATAAGTAAGTTTAGTTTTAAACTTACAAGACCAAAAACTCTCTAAAAGCACTGCTTTCTATAATTAAAAATTACCTAAAACTAAAACTTACCTAAATCTAGACTATAATTAATGCTGAAAAACCAGTTATCGAAATCAATATTATTTTGAGTTGAATCACCAAGGGTTACTCCGCTCTGTAAACTAAGGTTACTATCTTTAGATACTCCATAGTTTAGATTTGCCAGGAGTCTATGATACTGGTCTTCTCTAATCCGTTCAATAAAGTCTGAGTAATTATACTGATAGCCAAAACCCAGACGTAAAGAACGCTTAAAATAGTAATTTAGAGAAACTGATAAAAAGTTGACAATTCGGTTTCGCTTGATCGATGGGTTCGTCAAGTTAACCCGTAACTCATAAAAACTATCTAACATTAACCTACGAGTCAAAGGATCTCTTCGTCCAAAAGATAAATGTAGCGAGTTCTCATCCAAAAACTTCTCCCCAGATGAAAAATTGAAGCGATCGCTACTTCTTGCATAAAATAATTCCTGATGTTTCCAGCCTAGCTCAGCATACATTTTTTTACTCAGACGCTGGTAAAGATTCAAATTTACTTTGAACTGATTGTAATTAAATTCCGCATTATTCAGATAACGAAATAGATTTCCACTAACAGAACCCCGTAAATAAGTCTTAGGAGCAATCTTTATTGGAACTGAGGATAAGCTCAAACCACTATAAATTAAACCATCTGCTTCAGGATTCTTCTCGGAAGAGAATATATTACTGGTATTAAAATATCCAGCATGAACAGATAAAGAACCTACTGGTTTAAAATCATCTTCTCTGGGTTGAGGAAGGGGTAGCTGCTCTATAGGTTTTTCTCTCAACTTTAAGAATCCTAATTCTGGGTCTATTGTCCTCAGTAAATTTGGTTTTAATTCTGTTGGTTTTTCTCTGACAACTATCCTTCCTAATTCTGGATCGTTATTAGGATCTATTGATTTCTCAATATTTCCTTGTAGTATCTTGATAAGCTTTTCTATTTGTTCAATTCTATCTATCTCTGGTGTTTCCAACTGCTCTTCTATATCTTCAGTAGAGGGATTTTTTATCTCTGTTGTTTGTCCTTCTACTGGTGGTGGGACTGTTTGAGGGAGGTTAGTATTTTCATTATTTTGCGATTCTGATTCTGAAGTGGTTTCGTTTTGCGAAACTATATCATTCACTGAGATGAAGTTACTTTTATCCGTTTCTTCTCGACCCAACGGAAATGATAGTTGTGCAATTAACTTTCTGTCTAGAGTGTTAGATGAACCAGTTGACAACAGATTGTCTTCTTTTAATAATTTTATTGGTGGACCTATTGTATTTTCTTGGATAGGATTTATTTTTTGAAGATCCAAAAAACTTTGTTGACATTTTTTACAATTTTGAGCCACTAATTCTTTAATACGAAAAGATGGTAAATCTGAAACTAAGCTTTCCCTTAATCGAAATCGTGTTAATTCATTTGTCTGTGCTGATACTGTCTGCGTAGAGTAAAAACTACCTCCACAGTATACAAAGAAAACATAAAAGCAAACTTGTTTCCATCTCTTATATTTCATTACTTTTTCTTCAGTTTTGACTGCTATATCTCGTTACTAGTTCCGAGGTTGGAGAATTAAATTTAATAGGATATTATTGGATTATTTATGTTTCTATATTTAGATTTGGACAGTAAAAAGTAACTATTAAGACATTATTCAATTAAAAATGTTTACTGAAATAAAGAAGCAACTATGTTGTAATATATAGTGGATTTACTGAATAAATATATCAAAAATATCAAAATTTTGTTCATGGAGTAGCAAATTTACGTAAATAAGTTTGTTATAACAGTAAACAGTTAGGTAAATTTATAGCTTTTATATTTTTTTCTTATATTTTGTTTATTTAAAAACAAATATCGAATTATTTTTTTTTGGTATAACTTTAGAGGCTCGAAACAATGTTTCGTAAATTATTCCCAGTTGTAGTATTTAGTTTATGGGGAATGGTATTTTCGCCTTTACCACAAGCTTTTGCTAGAGTCCCCTTAACTCAGGCTGAGATTCAGTATTTGAGACGTTCGGTACGACTCATGCCTCGAAATAGACCTAAGCGTTGGGCAAGATTACGGGACAGAATGATTCCCGGTGACGGTTTGTCTACAGGTAGAGCATCTTTAGCTGATTTGCGATTTAATGATGGTTCTCTTGCACGTGTTGGACAACAGGCTATTTTTTATTTTCAACCTAGAACTCGTAATTTCAGATTAGGTAATGGTACCGTACTACTTTTAATTCCTCCAGGAAGAGGAAAAACCCGCATCAACACACCTAATGCTGCTGCTGCAATCAGGGGGTCTGCTTTATTTGTTCGTTACGATAAAGAAACCGATACCACGATTGTGGGAGCACTTACCGATAGCGGTATTGAAGTATCAAATAAAGATCAATCTCAAACTCAGGAATTAAAAGCTGGTCAATTAATAATTATTATTAAAGACAGAATTAAATCTCTGTATGATTTTGATTTAAGAACTTTTTATGAAACTAGCGAATTAGTAAAAAATCTAAATTTAAATAAACAAGACACCACAATCAAAGATCCTGCGATCGCTAGCGTTAAAAAAGAAACTACAGAAGCTCTCAAAGAGCAAACTCCCATAGAGGGTAAAGAAGTAGTCGCAAATCCACCTCAAATAAGACTTACTAACAACTCCCCTCAAATTACTGATCCGTATCCAGAAAGAAACACTACTATAGATCCGCAAACAGGGGATGTTATTCGTCCGATTCAACCCACAAATCCGCAGAATAATACTGATACACAAGAACCACTACCGACTATAACACCAGCAACAGTAGAACCACCGACAGTAGAACCACAACCTGAACCACCGACACCAGCAACACCGACAGTAGAACCACAACCCAAAACACCGACAGTAGAACCACAACCTGAAATACCGACAGTAGAACCACAACCTGAGCTACCGACTACAGATAGGGATGTAACTGAAGTCCCAGAAATAGAAGAAAATCCAACAATTCCTGTGAATGAGGAACCACCATCTACTCCTGAAAATGAAGACTTACCTACTACAAGTACAGAGGAAAATCCTGTAGGAAACGTGGATAATAATCTACCGACCACAGGTAGTAATAGTCCCAATTCTTCTGAAACACCACCGATGTCAGATTAGTTGGAAAACTCCTCCATTAAGTGAGGAGTATTTTATTTTCTTTAATTAATTAGGACTTACCCACTCGTAACGTTAGCTAGTGCTATACTTCGTAAACGCGTAGCGTGTCCTGCGAAAGACAAAAATAAGGTTTTGGTAACTAGTCTTTGACAACCCCTTCAGGAAAACCTACGGTCGTTCCCGACGCTAAACAACTATTCTGTGGGTAATTACCGTTAATAATTGATTAATAATTGATAATTAGGGTTTGCTGAATAAATACAAAAACGTTATGCAGCATACATTTCAAACCAAAGGAATATATTCATATGCAAGAAAAGACTCTAAAATACCTCAAAACCCTTGCATTACGGTAAATAGCAGCAAAGCTTACTGCTAGTATATATGTATCGAAAAGAAGAACAGCCCCAAATTACAGCAGAAAAATTTGAACTTCCGTTTCAGGGAAAGTTGTCGAAAGATAACCGTTGGGTAATTATGTCAGACTTAATTCCTTGGGAGGAGTTTGAAGCAGAATATGCTGCAATTTTTTCAGAGGGAATGGGGGCACCAGCTCCCATCTTTTAGAATGGCGCTAGGGGCATTAATTATTAAAGAGAAATTGGGAATCAGTGATAGAGAAACTGTAGAACAAATCAAGGAAAACCCTTATCTACAATATTTTATAGGGATTTTATCCTACAGTAATGAGACACCATTTGATGCCTCAATGTTAGTCCACTTTCGTGAAAGAATAGGCATCGAATTAGTAAATAAGATAAACCGAGAAGTCGTGAAGAAGATTTTAGAAAAAGAGTCTTCGGCGGCTTTTGGAGTAAAAAAAAAGAAGTAAGTGAGTTAAGAAATTACGGAAGACTGATATTAGATGCGACTTGTGTGCCAGGTGATATTAGTTATCCTACAGATTTAGGAATATTGAATCAAGCGAGAAAGCATACAGAGAAAGTAATAGATTCTCTTTATGAAGGAGTAAAAATTAGATTAGATAAAAAACCAAGAACATATCGAGAAATAGCTAGAAAAGATTATCTAAAAGTAGCCAAAAAACGACGTGTATCACAAAAAGAAAGAATAAAAGCGATAAAAAAACAACTTCAATATATTAAGAGAAACTTGCATCATATTGAGCAGCTAATTACAGCAGGAGCTAATCTTTCTATACTAACGAATAGACAATACAAGATGTTGATAGTCTTAACAGAAGTATATCGTCAACAAAAGAAAGTTGCATATAAATAAAAAGAAGAGTATTGATGACCGTATTGTTAGTTTAAGTCAACCTCATATTCGACCTATGGTGCGAGGTAAAGCAGGCAAGAACGTTGAATTCGGGGCTTTTTTATCTGCCAGTTGCTTTGATGGTTATATATTCTTAGACCATATTAGTTGGGATAAATTTAATGAATCAACAGACCTCAAATCACAAGTAGAAACATTTAAAAAATATACTGGTGATTATCCAGAATCTCTTCATGTTGATAAAATCTATCGCACAAGAGAGAATAGATCTTGGTGTAAAGAACGAGGTATTAGAATTAGTGGAGTCCCTTTAGGCAGACCACCTGCTAGTATTAGTAAGGAAAAGAAGGCGCAAGCTAAATTTGATGAGGGAATTCGTAATTATATTGAAGGAAAGTTTGGACAAGGGAAAAGAAGATTTACTCTGAATCAAATAATGACAAAACTTTCTTATACCTCTGAAACAGCAATTGCAATTTCTTTTTTAGTAATCAATCTTTCTACCTATATTTCACGTTTAATGAGGGATTTTTGTGTCTATATTTTCAAAAATATGCCTTTTTTGCAGTATGTAATTAGCCGAACTTATTCTTTACTAACGTCTAGACAACAAAAACTTATTCTTCTCTTTTCTTGGAGTAACCTGTAAGTCTCCACCCTTGAATTTTATTACTTTTTCAGCAAACCCTAATTATTTCAAGTCTAAATCCTAAATATCAATCCTCAATTGATTCATCCTCAGGTAAAATAGAAGTAGGAGAATCATAATCTAAGTTTTCTTCAGAAGTCTCTAACCAAGGTGTGGTTATATCATTATGCTTATCTAGTGTAAAAGTATCTGGTAACTCTGAGTTTAAATGTTCTTGAGTATCAATATCCAAAAGACTAACTAATTCTTCCAAATCAATCAAAGCCTCAGATGCAGATTGATAACGTTCTTGGTAGTTATTAAGTATCATCTTGTTGATGATTTTGGCTAGCTTAGGATTAATAGAGATATCATTATTCCAGTTGAATTCACCATTATCACCTTTTTTAACCTCGTGGGGTGATATTCCTGTAAATGCTTTTACAGATATCATACCCACAGCGTAAATATCACTGCTGAAATGAGGATTTCCGAAACACTGTTCATTAGGTGCGTAACCTTTAGTACCGATACCAATAGTAAAAGAAGTCTGCTCCTGACTCTCTAACTGCTGAGCAGAAACTTCTTTGACTGCACCAAAATCAATTAGAACTAGTTTCCCATCAGAATTTCGCCGAATTATGTTATTCGGTTTTATATCCCGGTGAATAACCTCATTTGCGTGTACAAACGCTAAAGTTTTAAGCAAATCTCGCAAAATATGAATTACTGAAACTTCATCCATCTTTCTACCTGATGTCATTTCGTGACTTAAAGGATGACCAACTATATATTCTTGAACCAAATAAAACTCTTCTTCTTCCTCGAAATATGCTAGCAACTGAGGTATTTGGTTGTGATATCCTAGCTTTTCTAAAGTTTTTGCTTCAGCACTAAATAAACGTCTAGCGACTTTTAGTTGTTGGAATCTATAACTTGCCGGTTTAAGCTGCTTAACAACGCACAAAGGATTTCCAGGACGCTTAGTATCTTCAGCAATATAGGTTTCGCTGAAACCACCCGCACCTAAGACTTGAACTATTTTATACCTAAAGTCAAGTATTTTCCCTGATATTTCGATCTGTCTCTGCTCAATTAGATCCTTGAGGTCTTGTTGCTGACTCAGAATTTCACGTACAACATGGTTATTAGAATATTTGCGAAAAATATCTACCAATTGACTTTTTCTGAATAATTCCTTAGCAAAATCTGTTCCTAAGTAGAAAAATCCTATAGTCGCGATCGCTAAAGTAGGGACAGCAGTGGGTAATATTAGCTTAGTGGTAATTAGGAAAGTGAAGCAAAATCCTCCCCAAGCGGTAGCGAGAATAATACTATAGAAAAATCTATTAATACCCCGCTTACTTCTAGTAATTATCAAAATTACACCACCCACAACAAAAAGAACTAAAGCACCATTTGCTAAAGAACTAGAAAAAGCCGAACCAATAGTTTTTCCCTCAAGTAAAGTAGCGATCGCATTAGCATGAATTTCTACACCAGCCATTTTTTCTGGAAAGAGTAAACTAGAGGAAATTGCTACTGGGTGATAGTCATTAGCTAATTTAGCTGTTGCTCCAATTAAAACAATCTTGTCTTGAAAAACTTTTCCTTTCTGTAAATAGCTATTCCAATTTTGGGAATCAAATAAGTACCAAAAAGGAATTGTCTCAAATGTCTGAGCAGGACCATAAAAATTTATGCGATCTCCTCTACGTCTAAAAGAAGATTGATATTTTTTTGAGGGATTCAACCAATATTTATCTCGGTTTCGAGTATGATTAATATCAGATGCATTCAAAACAGCTTCATCAAATGCAGGTATTACTTCAATGGCTAAGTCATTCTCTGATAACTGTTTGTTGAATGAGCTTGCCAATCTATGAATTTTTCCATCTATTTCCAAAGGAAAGTTAACTGTACCAACTGAAACCGAACCTGTAATAAACATTTGCTGTGGCTGGGTTAGTTGCAGTATTGGTCCTTGGGGAGTTTGGGAATTTTGATAGAGTGCAGCTAAAGTAACTTTCTCACCATAACGCTTTAATGTTGAAAGCAAACGCAAATCATCTTCCTTCCCATAACTGCTAGGTTGGTCAAAAACCACATCTAACCCTATATGACGTACTCCAGCATCAACAAGTTTATCTATCGCTTGAGCATATGCTTCACGTTTGAAGGGATATGAAGTTAAAGGTTCCAACTGCGAATATTTTTGGGAATCACTCTTATAATATTGTCTTGGCAAAGAAATTGACTGGTCGTCTATTGCCAAAATTATTATTTCTTGGGGTAAGGTGTCTTCTCTCTTTAAATAATTAAAAACACTATAAGTTTGACTTTCCATCCATCTGGGTAAACTAGACCCAGAAGCAGTTATTATTGCTGCTCCTAAACTACAAAAAACAGCAAGTATATGTCCTAAAGGAGTTATTAACTTTGATTGACTTACAAATGTTGTCAGATTGGCTTTTGTTAACTTCCTTAACTTGTGATTGGCAGTAGAGTCATATTTTTTAGTTAAGGTATATGTATGTTCTTCTGCCATATAGACTTTCCTGTCGTTTTATTTACAACAAATTTATTTATAAATTTTTCGAGTAAAAACACCCAGCACATATCATAGAAGTAACTTACTTATCTATTTATCAAAAATACTATGTTAATTTATCAACATCGTTTAAGTCTTATTTACCAACACAAAATTAATTTACTGATGAAATATTATACAAATTATTAGTCTTAAGGGTAAACATCTCTAACTGCTGTGCAGATATAAATATAAGTTTTTACATCTAGTATTAACTACTTTATCAGATTTAAATAAATTTTACTAAAATCTCTAAGAATAATTACTTACATTATTTAATTTTTTATATTAAATGTACAAGTATTCTATTTTACTATGAGAGTGATAGAGACACTGTAAAGGAAAAAGATATATACAGCATCATAATGCTCTGATAGTAATATTTCTATTTACATAATAAAAATCATAGTTAAGTCTATCCATAGCTAATGAAATGCCGCTTTAGCAGTAAACTGTATTGATATATGGCGGTACGAGGTTGTTATTAGCCCAACTGAGCTATCGATTTATTTATGGAGTTATGAATTCTTAGTATCACTTGTCAATAGTCTTGATAGGAACAGTATGAGCGCTAATGCTAGAAGTTGATTTTCTACTTTATTAGGAGTTAAATGAAGATTATATGTGAATATGTATTTTATAAATATTAGTAAAATGTTAATTTTGTTATTGATATAATAATCTGTTCAATCAAATTTCATAATCTATTTTTTAGGTGTAAATTTCTATGGTTACTTCATTAAATCGTCTGTCTATTTTTGTAGACGGAAATAATATGTTCTATGCTCAACAGAAAAATGGTTGGTTCTTTGACCCGCGAAGAGTATTAGATTATTTTGCCCATGAGCTTCCCGGTACAAATTTAGTGAATGCATTTTGGTATACAGGATTAAAGGATCCCCAGGATCAAAGAGGTTTTAGAGATGCTCTTATCAGCTTGGGGTACACAGTGCGAACGAAGATACTCAAAGAATATTACGATGATTCGTCAGGACGCTATTCCCAAAAAGCTAATTTAGATATTGAAATTGTTGTAGATATGTTTAATACGGTAGACCAGTATGATAAAGTAGTTCTCTTTAGTGGTGATGGAGATTTTGAGCGTGCTATTGAATTATTGCGTTCAAAAAATACTCATATTACTGTTGTATCGACAGAAGGAATGATTGCTAGAGAATTACGTAATGCTACAGATAGATATATAGATTTAAATAGTATTAGGGAAGTGATAGAAAAGTCTGAAGGACAATAAAATCATTTGAATAAATATTAATTAATTTATAAGTAAAGTATAAGTCAAATAAAAAATTTAAAATAGCTAGTATTTTAAATAATTGTAAAACAGACAATAAATTAAGTAACTAAGAAATTAGGCAAAAAAACCGCAAACACCTAAAGAATAAACCAATATTTCACTAAAAGCCAATGAATAGTAATTCAGAGCGAATAATTATTTTTGATACTACACTCAGGGATGGGGAACAGTGTCCAGGAGCAACTTTAAATATTGATGAAAAGTTAACTATAGCTAAACAGCTAGCACGTTTGGGTGTAGATATTATTGAAGCTGGTTTTGCTTTCGCAAGTCCTGGTGACTTTGAAGCTATTAGTAAAATAGCTGAAACTGTAGGGAATGAAGAAGGACCAGTCATTTGTAGTTTGGCAAGAGCCAGGAAGGATGATATATCTTCAGCAGCAGAAGCTATCAAACCAGCTGCAAAAGGTAGAATTCACACCTTTATAGCAACTTCTGATATTCATCTGCAATATAAGTTGAAAAGAACCAGACAAGAAGTGCTGTCTATCGCAGAGGAAATGGTTGCATATGCAAAAAGTTTTACTAATGATGTAGAATTTTCTCCTGAAGATGCAGTACGCTCCGACCCAGAGTTCTTATATCAGGTATTGGAAAAAGCAATTTCAGCAGGTGCAACTACAGTAAATATTCCTGACACAGTTGGTTACACTACACCCAGCGAATTTGGAGCATTAATTAAAGGTATTAAAGACAATGTTCCTAATATTGACCAAGCAATCATTTCTGTTCATGGACATAATGATTTAGGTTTAGCTGTTGCTAATTTTTTAGAAGCTGTAAAAAATGGTGCACGTCAGTTAGAGTGTACAATCAATGGTATCGGCGAACGAGCAGGAAATGCGGCTTTAGAAGAGTTGATTATGGCTTTGTACGTCAGAAGAGGATATTTTAATCCCTTTTTAGGACGTGCAGCAGATTCAGAAGAACCACTCACAAATATCGATACTAAAAATATTTATAAGACTTCCCGTTTAGTTTCTAGCTTAACTGGAATGTTGGTACAGCCGAATAAAGCTATTGTGGGAGCAAATGCATTTGCACATGAATCTGGAATCCATCAAGATGGGGTGCTGAAAAATAAGCTTACCTATGAAATAATGGACGCTCAATTGATTGGTTTAACTGACAATCAAATTGTGTTAGGAAAGCATTCGGGTAGAAACGCTTTTAGAACTCGTCTTCAAGAATTGGGTTTTGAATTGTCAGATAATGAATTAAATAAAGCTTTCGTAAGATTCAAGGAAGTTGCTGACAAAAAGAAAGAAATTTCCGATTGGGATTTGGAAGCGTTAGTTAACGACGAAATTAGACAAGCACCAGATTTGTTTAAGTTAGAACTGGTACAGGTTTCCTGTGGAGATAATTCATGTCCTACAGCTACAGTTACTTTACGTACCCCAGATGGTGAAGAGTTGACTGACGCAGCTATTGGTACTGGTCCTGTTGATGCTGTATATAAAGCAATTAACAGAGTTGTTAATGTTCCTAATAAGTTGATCGAGTTTTCTGTTCAATCAGTAACAGCAGGTATTGATGCGATTGGAGAAGTAACAATTAGGTTACAGTATGAAGAAAGAATATTTGCTGGTTCTTCAGCAAATACAGATATTATAGTTGCTTCTGCTCAAGCATATCTAAATGCGCTTAATAGATTATATGCTGCATTATTAACTAAGCACAAACAGGAAAAAGTAACTGTTTAAAAGGTATAGTCATTCCAATTAATCCCCATAGGAGAATTGACTTGCAAATATGGAGGGAGAAATAATGGGGTATGGGGTAGGGTACTCGAACTAACCTATTGAATTGACGTGGAGTTCAGGTTGTTGAATTTCAGTAATTCTCATTTTGGCTAGTATATTTATTCAATCTAGGAAATTTACAACTGAGCGATCGCCTAAGGTGGATGCTTCCGCATCATCGCTTTTTCAAGCATTTTCATTTTGATTTTACAGCGATAATTTGGGTAAATTTTCCATAATGAGAATTGCTGGTTGAATTTAATAAGATTTGACGGTTTTTTATTCATACAATTTATATGTATTTGAATAATAATCGTTTATCAATTACCTGCTCACATCATGAATGATCAGTTTTGTTTTACCGTAACTAGAGTTTCAGTTGCGAAGAAATGACGGGGGTTATATCCCTAACTGTAATCTCCTGGATATTCTTTTATAGGGATCAATTCTATAGCATTGATTCCTACTTCGGTTAAATAATGAACCTTTTCAATAACCTGTTGATATTGGTTAGTACTATTTAATTGAAAATTAATCAAAATAAATTTATTAAATCTAAAAAATAATTGAGATTAATAGAAATTTCCTAAATGTAGGCTATTACAGTAGGTAATATAAACAAAATCATCTTGATTACAAAAGCGCTGATATAAATTTGCTAAACCATCGACGAGTTGATTTTGTACTGTTGTGTTGGAAGAAATAAACGAGACGCTTTTAGCAAGACCAATTAAGCTTGATAAATTTAATTTTTGTTTGTAAGGAAACTTATAACAATCAATATATTGAAAATCCGAACTTTTTTTGACGGGTTCAATTTTAGAACTAAAATCTGTTGGTGGACGATTATTGGCAGCTTTACTAATTAATTCCCCATAAGTTTGAGTAAATTCATCATCTCGATTTAATTCTTGAAAAACTATTGCTAATCTACCTTTCGGTTTTAAAATACGCTGAAACTCTTTCAAAGTTGGTTGTGGTTTAAACCAATGAAAAGCCTGAAAACAAGTTATTAAATCAACTGATACATCTGGTAAATTAGTAGCCTCTGCTGTTCCTTCTTTCCATTCTACATTCGGGTGTTTTTCAGCAAATTCCCTCATCCCTGCATTTGGTTCAATTGCAATTATATTTACACCCTTTTGTGCTAATAAACGCGATGAAATTCCTGTACCAGCACCAATATCTGCTGCTGTTATTGGTAGGGTGAAACCTTCGAGAATTTTATCAATTACTTCATCTGGATAAGTCGGACGGTATTTTGTATAGTTTTCTGCTTTATCTGAGAAGCGAGTTAAGGGGTTGAGATTGTACAAGGGTGTGGTGAAATTCATATACTTGGAAAATATTAAATCAAGATTCTTCTTAATTTTAACTACTTGATGATTTCTAATTATTTTTGAAAAAATTATCTTTTCCAGTGCGTTAGCGTGATTTATATAACCTTTCCTTATTTACTATTTCCCATCTACCACTCAGACGAAATATTTAATTAACACAGGTACAAGTATTGATGATTGCTATGTATACACAATATTTTGTAAAAGTCAAATATAAACATTCAAAATAAAACTTTGGTATTAGCATTCCTCATAATTACAGCCAATATTTTCACAATGACTAAATTAACAATCCCCGGTCCTCAACCTTTACCATTGATTGGACGCAAAATATTATTATCAAAATTTGTTCGAGATTCTTTAGGTTTTACCACTCAGTTATTTCAAGAATATGGTAGTCTAGTTTCCCTTGCTCGTGGTGGTGGAACTAATATTTATTTACCTTTACCAAATTGTTCCGGTACTGTTTTTACTTATGGAGCTGAAAATGTTCAAGCTGTTACGAGTCAACATGAAATTTATTACAAATATCCCTTAACTGGTGGATTATACCGCAGAAAAGATGAATCTCCTCGAACGGAGCCTTTAAAACACTTTGGTGTAGGTTTATTTGGAGTAAATAGCGATGATCATCGTCGTCATCGTCAGTTATTAATGCCAGCTTTTCATCAAAAACGTATTGAATCTTACTGCAATACTTTCATTGAAATTACTGAATCAATCAGCGAACAAATAGAAGTTAATCAAGTTATAGATGTAGCTAAATTAATGCGATTGTTGACTTTACGAGTCGCTACCAAGACTTTATTCGGTGCCGATATAGAGGAAAAAGGTAGTAAAAGCGCTGCACTTTTACAAAAAATTGGAATTCTGTTAAGTAATCCAATAACAATGGTTTTACCTTTTGATTTACCAGGGTTTCCTTTCTACCGGATGATTAATTTAATGGCTGAGTTAGACGAAGAAATGCGGGAGATAATTCGCTCTCAGAAAGCCACAGAAATTGATACAGGAGATGTGCTTTCAATGTTAATTAAAGCACGTGACGCTGAAACCGGGATGACATTGACCGAAGATGAATTACTCGGACACGTCAGTGTAATATTTGCTGCTGGGCACGAAACCAGCGCTAATGCTTTGACTTGGACATTATTTTTACTTTCTCAACACCCAGAAATTGCAGCCGATTTATTAGACGAACTCGATACGGTATTGCAGGGGAAAGCACCAACCATTGAATAATTACAGCAATTACCCTTATTAGAGCGGGTTATTAAAGAAAGTATGAGAATATTAACCCCAGTACCTTGGAATGCTCGTGCTACATCTCAATCAACCACCTTGGGAGGTTATGAATTACCAACAGGAACCGAAGTTTGGGTGAGCATTTTTCATACTCATAGAAACCCTGATATTTATCCAGAACCTTTGAAATTTAATCCCCGACGTTGGGAAACATTAGAGGTAGATAATTTTCAATATAATCCCTTCAGCGCTGGTTCTCGGAAATGTATCGGATCAGGATTTGCGATGATGGAAATCAAAATTGTATTAGCGATGTTATTGCAAAAATTCCGCTTTCAATGTTTACCAGAGCAAAAAATTACTTATAAAGCTTTAATTGTATTAGCACCAAAAGGTGGATTACCAATGTTAGTTAATCAACAGGATAGAGATTTTCGTAAAGGTGTTGGAGAATTGCAGGGGAATATTCGGGAATTAGTTAAATTACAGTAATCAGCGAGCAGTTATCAATTGGACTCTCCTCTTTTTTCTTCCTCTGTGTCATCTGCGTCTCTGCAGTTTTTTAATCAATATCTCTGTTTATAAATTAATTTAAGGGTGCATTATTCTTATTTTTTCAGATATTTCTGAATAAGTAAATGAGATAAAATAAAATGCTGAAAATAATTTGAAAAATACCCACAATTAATACAAAGATTTAAAAAAATTATCACGTTGTCTATCGGGATGGATAATTTCTTCTTTTAAAACACGGTTACATCATTAAGTAGTACATATCCTCGCTTAAATCTTGATAAAATGACCCCTTGCTCATAACGTAACGTCAGGTTCTAGGATGAATTCATCAACTGCATTTCTCTGATAAAAGGAAGCGAGGTGATGATGTCTAAAGCTATGAAAATTGGTGAATTAGCAAAGCAAACGGGACTGTCAATTAGAACTTTGCATTATTACGACGAAATTGGGTTGCTTTGTCCTTCTGATAGAAATGAAATTGGACATCGATTATATAGCGATCGCGATATTATCCGTTTGCAGCAAATTCTGTCCCTCAGACAGTTGGGTTTTGCTTTGAAAGAGATTCGCGAATGTCTGGAAAATCCTGATTTTTCGCTTTCTCAAGTCATTAATTTACATCGAGACAGAATTCGAGAACAAATCGCTTTATCTCATACTTTACTCGAACGCTTGAATGGAGTAGCTAGAGAACTGGAAACAACTTCTGAGGTTGCAGTTGAAAACCTGATTCAAGTTATGGAGACGATTACTATGTCCGAGCAATATTTTACACCGGAACAGCAAGAAGTTATTGAAGCAAGATTTCGGGATGTGGAGCCGGAATGGCAAGAATTGATCACCAAAGCGCGGCTTGAAATGAGCAAGTGTACAGATTTAAATAGTCCTTCTGTGCAAGAACTGGCAAGGATTTGGCAGTGGAGTATGAAATCTCTGATTCGCGGCGATCGCAATATTTATGAGTCTCTTGTAAAAACTTACCAACAACAGGGAGGAGAGGCTGCAAGTTGGGGTGCAATGGATACTGCGACATTTGAATACATACTGAAAGCAGTTTCTTTTCTTTCAATTGCTGAAGAGGTAAATATAGTTATATCGGATGAAAATTTTACCTCAGATGCACTCCGAGTAATTAATTTAGGATTTAATGCTGTTAGAGAGTTAAATTATGATTTTTACGGTACCGAAGGAATGCTCTTGGGATTTTTAGCAGAAGATACTGGTATTGCAACTCAGGTACTCAAAGCTGCGGGGGTGGATTTTGAAACTGTACGGAATCTAATCGTAAAATTGCTGGGTAAACGTACTCCTGGGGAACTACCTCTTCCCGAAAAAATTCCTTTTGCTCCCAGAATGAAAAGAGTTTGTGAACTTGCTCGTGAATCAGCAACAAAATCGGGAAAAGAGCGGATTAATTCGAGACATTTGTTATTAGGTATATTAGAAGAAGCTAAAAGAGGAGGAGGAGTTGCAACTTATATTCTTAAAGAGAAACTGGGAGTCAATTTATTAAATTTAGAGCAACAGTTAAAGTTGACAATGTCCGAGTAGTTAGTAATTTTATGCTTCTTTTCTATTGCAATTTTTTGATAAAACAGACAATTCTATCAACTTCTTCAAATCCTAGGGCTTTGTGAGCAGCAATGCTGATTAAGTTTTCTGTTTCAGCATCGCTTGCTAATTCATCAAATCCGTTCTCTATTGCCCAAATTTGGGCATGATCAATTAATTTTTTGCCGTATCCCTTGCCTCTCATATCTGAATCAATATACCATCCTTCTACATAAGGAACTTTTCTGGATTCAGTACCTTCTGCATAGTTTCGTATATTTAGTTCGATAAAGCCACCTAATTTACCATTACTTCTTTCTAAAACAAATACTTCAAGGATATCCACTTCTTGTTGGGAAAAGTATTTGTCGATATATTTTAGATGTTCTTCTAGAGAATCAGACCAAAGTGAGTTTCTCATTCTAGCCCACTCATCTCTATCAGTTAAATTTATCTTTCTGATTTTCATATTATTTAAACTATGAATCAAAAACCAACTTTACACTTCTTCTGTGGGAAAATGGCTAGTGGAAAATCAACTTTAGCAAAATCATTAGCAAAAGAAAAACATACAATTTTAATGGCTGAAGATATTTGGTTGTCCCAGCTTTATCCAGAAGAAATTAATGATTTCAATGACTACATTACATATTCTCGCCGATTAAAATCAATTTTGTCTCAACATATCCAAGATATTCTTAGCATCGGTACATCAGTAGTTCTTGATTTTCCTGGAAATACGCGATCGCAACGTAACTGGTTTCGTTCAATATTCGAGTCGGTAAAAGCAAATCATGTACTTCATTACATAATTGCATCCGATGACCTTTGCAAGGAGCAATTAAAAATAAGAAGTAAAGATAAACCTGAAGGTTCAGCATTTACTACAGAAGCAGAATTTGCAGCCATTACAAAATACTTTCAACCTCCGACACCAGAAGAAAATTTTAATATTAAGACTTATCAGAAGGATTAAAAATTTCGTGTAGTATTGTGTAGTATGATTTAAATCTAACAAAAACTTACAATATGAATTCTACTCTAACAATTCGTCCTGCAAAACCCGATGATGTGGATGTCATAATAAATTTGGCTGATGCAATTGGTTTGTTTGAAGGGGACGAACTTGAAGAACTCAGTGGTATGCTAGCTGGTTATTTTGATGGTAGTCTTGGGGAAGGACATTCCTGGATTGTCTGTGAGGATGATGGAGTTGTGGGAGTTGCGTATTTTGCCCCAGAACAGTATGCTTACGGCGTTTATAATTTGTACTTTATTGCAGTTCACCCCAAGCATCAGGGAAAAGGTTATGGTTCTGCAATCCTCAATCATGTAGAACAAACCTTAATAAGTCTTGGGGAACGTTTGTTATTGGTAGAAACTTCTGGTTTACCAAACTTCCAGAAAACCCGGAAATTCTACTACAAACAGGGATATGAAGAGGAAGCGAAAATCCGGGATTACTACAAACCGGGTGATGATAAGATTATTTTTCGTAAAGCGTTGTAATATCATCAAATCTATATCGTATGGGTAAAGCGCATCACCAAATTCGTAGGAAAAAGTGTTTTTTGCGGAACCTGTAACCAGTATTTTCTGTCAATATATAAGTTCTATATTTATCTATCAGACAACTAAATATTTGTATCTACATAAGTGTATTTGCATAAGTCTATGTACAAGGGAAATATGTATTTATAACCCTTACAAATTCCTGTCAAAAAAATTCGATTATTTTTAGATAGAAGGTAGATCTACAAGGGTTTTCAGATAAAGTCTGCACAACTTATTTTTCTGATTAAACAATAAAATAAAATCTAAATTTTCTTATGAAAAAGATAATTACAGTAATCGCAGGATTAGGATTTCTAGTAACAACCACTTTGTCAGAACCAGCACAAGCAAATCGACGTTTCTGTGTTGTCAGCGAAATTGATAGAAGTGTAGTCTGCGGTCGAGAAGCAAACAGATACGAATATCAACAGTACGACAGACGTTACCGCAATCGTTACCCCGACTCTAGACAGGATAGATATCGTAGCAGAGGAGAAGTTAGAAGAAGAGTTAGCAGAATTTATCGAGATGTGCTGGGTCGTCGAGGCGATCGCGAAGGTATCAGAACCTATACTAACCGTGTCTTATCAGGAAGATGGAGTCTTTCTAGAGTCCGCAAAGATATAGCTCGTTCTTCAGAAGCAAGAGAAAAGATAAATCAGATTTACAGAGAAGTCCTTGGACGTGATGCAGATTCTAATGGGTTAAGAACCTACAGAAAGCGTCTGGGAAATGGTTGGTCGTTAGATAAGGTACGTAGAGAAATTAGAAACAGCAGTGAAGCTAGAAGAAGAAGGAGAGAAATTTAGCTATCTCGTTCAACAGGTTTTTGTTTCCTACAAGAGAGTTGAAACAAAGAACAATTCAGTTTTCTATTAGGACTTACGCAACGAAGATTTGTCCGAAGCGACCGTAACTTAGTGTAGGGAAGCAATCCCAAGATTTCGGCGTTGACGAAGTCTGCTCGATAGAGCTTATACGTCGCAAACGGAAAGTCCTAACGGACATGCTACGCAAACGGTCTCGGACGGAATTACGTGGGTTTTGCGTAAGTCCTGTCTATGTCAGAACGGGTTTAGACTTTGAGTGTATTGTACTAAACTGAACAACCTATAACCTATATATTTTAGAACCTTGCAGTTAGTACAAATATATTTAAAATGCTACTAATGAAAAGTTTCGGACAGGAAACTGAGAGTGGGTAACAATATCAGTATTAAAGATGCTTCTTTACAACTTGCAATCAGCGAACAGCAGGTTAGAACTCTTTGTAGACAAGGAAAAGTGAATGCTGAAAAAATCGGGAATAATTGGATAATTGACCGAGATAGTCTTAATAAATATGGTCTTTTATCAAATCTCAAAGTAGCAGAAAATCATAAGTATTACCATATAAATAGTAAAGATAAACGACCTATAGCATTAAGTTTTTTTTCTGGTGCAATGGGTTTAGATCTAGGAGTTGAAAAAGCTGGATTTCATCTTCGTCTTGCTTGTGAGGTAGATAAGTTTTGTAGACAAACAATTGCTTTAAATAAACCGGATACCGCTCTATTGGATGATATTAATGATTATCAGCCAGATGAAGTTTTGAAAGCAGCAAAACTGACAGAGAAAGATGATATTGATTTAATTATCGGTGGACCTCCCTGTCAAGCTTTTAGTACTGCTGGGAAAAGAAAAGGTTTTAATGATGACAGGGGAAATGTTTTTCTCAAATATCTTGATATAGCCCTATCTTTAAGACCTAAATATATAGTTATTGAGAATGTTAGAGGTCTGTTATCTTGTCCGTTTAAACATAGAAATCACGAACAAAGAGGAGCAAGATATCCGGATATTTCGGTTGACGTAGTCTCTCGTAAAGAAGATGAACTTAAAGGAGGGGCATTAAATTTTATTATCAGTAAGTTGAAACAACATGGTTATGCTTACTCTTTCAATTTATATAATTCTGCAAATTTTGGAACTCCTCAAATAAGAGAACGAGTGATAATTGTTTGTTCTAGAGATGGTAAAAAACCACCTTTTTTAGTACCGACTCATTCAGAGGATGGTAAATATGGATTACCAAAATGGAAAACTTTAAAATCTTGTATTCAGAATATTAATAAACATGACCATTTGAATTTTCCTGAAAAGAGATTGAAGTATTATAGGATGCTCAAACCGGGTCAAAATTGGCGATGTCTACCGGAAGATTTACAGAGGGAAGCAATGGGTAAATCTTATTATTCTGGAGGTGGAAAAACGGGTTTCTTCAGAAGATTGGCTTGGGATAAACCTTCTCCTACACTAGTAACACATCCAGCTATGCCTGCAACAGATTTAGCTCATCCCGAAGAAGATAGACCTTTATCAATCCAAGAATATAAAAGAATACAGGAATTTCCTGAAGATTGGAAACTTGCTGGTCCCTTGATTCAACAATACAAGCAGGTAGGAAATGCTGTTCCTGTTAGTTTAGGTTTGGCGGTAGGGAAATTAATTTTAGACTTGATTAATGGGAATGAAATAAAACAGTATGATGATTTTAAATATTCTCGTTACCAGAATACAAGTCATTTGGATTGGGAAAGACAGTTTTTGAGTCAACTGAAAAAATTTATTTATGTTGGAGTAGTCAATGAAGATTTTGCTAGTCAAATGGATGTAGCTGAATCGGTCATGGGTGAAGACCGTAATGTTCTGTAGAAGTTAGCAGTTGAGAATTGAACCTGTTTGGGTCGAAAAATCAGTCGTAATTGCTATTCACTTTCGTCAGCTAGCAGAGCGATAGTAATAGAAGAACTTCTTATGTTGTAACGAGAACTTTTCTCAAACTAAATGGTTATGATATTCAAGTATCAGAAGTTGAAAAGTATGAAACATAGATTCTTCTTGCTAGTGGTCAAATAAATGAAGTTGAATTAGCGGATTGGATTGAGGAAAAATCTGTACAAAAATGAAAAATGCTATTTGAAGATTATTAAGCATTCTTCGTCCATTTAGCCAAGACGTTTTCAAATGGTCTACTAAAATTACATCTACTGAGAAAATATTTTTTTTCATCTTTTGGAAATCCAGAGACTCCAAATATATATGCAATTTTTTGCCAGGGATCCATTGTAGGATAGTTCTCTTTATACTCTCTAAGCCAATCGAAAGCTAAGTTTTGCTTGGCTGAAAGAAGTATTTCTCTTCTAATAAATGGCTCACTAGATGTATAGGATGTAGCAAGTTTTGAAAAATGATTAATGTATTCGTTTTTGGTAAAAAGACTTAGAATAGAAAGCCGGAAATATTCGTTTCCTTTTACTTCATCGGAGTATAGTAAATTTAGCAATCTACTTCCAATTTCTATCCATCTTTCTTTATCTACAGATTGTACAGAAGCAAGGTAAGTACATATATTAGCAAAACATGGACTTAGATGAGCAATTTCTTCTAGTGAAACATTAATAGCACCGGGGTGTCCTATCTGTGTCAGTCTTCTATAAAACCACCTAAGACGAATATAATCTACTTCGGTTTGTTCCATATATTCTTTAATTATATTTGTAATTATTTCTTCGGATATAGTTGCCCAATCTTCATTAGAAATTTGATTATATGAAACTATTGCATAAGGATTACCTCCCGAATATTTCCTAATAATATTTAAAATTTGGTCTTCTTCAGAACTAATTGGTCTGTCTTCAACCATGGATAAGCATAAGCTTCCAAATTCTTGGGAATCATAAATATTAGTTTTATATTTTTGCAGTATTAACCTTTGCTGTTTATCAAGTGTTGATGCTACGGTAGCTAGTGCGTTTTTTGCAGCATTTCTTGAATTACAGAAAATTAAAATATCATCAGCAAAACGTATAAAGTCTATTCCCTTATCGGAAAGGCTATTATCAATAGGAATCATTGCACTTTCAGCTATCAGATGTATAGCATGAGGTCCTACTGGAACCCCACGAGACACGCCCGCAGTTGTTGATTCCAATAAACTAATTATCCATTTGATAGCTTGATTAGGAAACCTTGAAGCGATTAGTTGGTTTTCAATAACGTGATGGTAAATTTGATTATAGAAATCAGCTATATCACAATACAAAACATGACTATATTGTTGACTTTTTATATATGCAAAATCCCAAAAATCGTTCCATGATGTTTGATTTACATAAAGACCTAATTTATCAGGTTTAAATCTATAGCTGAATACCTTTTTACTTGATAATCGACGATTTTCTATATGTTGACCATATTGATAAATCAGAGCAGAAAGAATGATTGAATCTTGTGGATCTAACTGTGTCGCTTGACGGTAAGCTATTTCATCCTTTGGAACAATAAATCTACGACAAGAACCAGGAGGAAATGAGGATAAATCTTTATTCTCAACTTGTTTCACAAATTCATCAGCTATTTCATAAATAGCATCAATCTCCAAGATTTTTGGAAATAAATCTCCGTCAGAATGACTATGTAGAAAATTAATAGCCCAATGAATTGAATCGCCAGTCAAAGACATATAAGATTTTAGTCAAGTAAGCTTTATGTGAATTAGAAGCGCCTCTTTTTTATACCACATAAAATATAAAGTCTAATGATTTATAAAATTTTGTTTATTTGCCTTATGTAGGGTAATATCTAAAATTCCCCTAAATATGACCAGATTATTTAAGTTTCGCTAAACTACACTCACCTCACTCCTCCTACCCGAAACCCGCTTCTTCTCAAACCGTGACTTTATCAAATAATAAGCAGCAGGAACGAAATAAAGAGCAAGTAAAGTAGCTCCTACAACACCACCCGCGATCGCTACTGCTAAGGGTGGCCAAAATTCCCCTCCGGAGAGTAATAATGGTACAAAGCCGATTGCTGTAGTTAATGTTGTGGTGAGTACGTGACGGGTCGAGTTTAGTACTACTTTTTGAATAGCTTTGGGATTTCCTGTTTTTGCAATGGGATGATTGGAAATAGCGCTCAGAACCACGATTGAGTCGTTGACCGCTACCCCAATTAAACCGACTGAACCAATAATTGGGTTGAAACCGAAGGGATAACCAAATAACCAGATGGAAAATAAACCCAATCCAAATGACGCGATCGCGACTATTCCGATAACACCAGCGAATAGGAACGAACCGAGGGAAAGTACTAATGTGGCTATCATGAGAATAATTAAAATTCCCAGGGTGGAAACCAGACCTCCTACAGCATCGCTTCTTTGTTCTTCTTCTCCTCCAAATTCAAATTTATAACCGGGAGGTAGGGAAAAATTGCTTTGTTCTAATTGGGTTTGAAATTTACTTAAAATACCTGCTGGTAAAACTCCAGCATTCAGAAAAGCTTGAACTGTATTAACTCTTTGTCCGTTGTAGTGAGTAATTTGAGCAAGTTCTGGTTTTAGTTCAACTTTACCCAAGGAAGAAAGAGGAATATTAGGGAGGGGATTATTTCTATTTGTATTAACACTGGGAGAATTTGCGAGTAAATCTAAGGAAGAGATTTGTGATAAGTTTCCTCGTTCTTGATTTCCCAAACGAACTCTTACGGGTAATTCTTCGTTTCCTTCTAATATTGAACCACCAAGGGTACCTTCTAAGGAGTTATCTAATTGTTGAGCAATAGTTGTGCGATTTAATCCTGTGAGAAGTGCTTGTTCTTCGTCTACTTGAAATTCGATTTGTGGTTGAATTTCATCTAAACTTCCACGGGTATGGGTTACGTCTTTTATTTCTACTAATATTTGTCTAACTTGTTCTCCAAATGATTGTAATTTTTCGATATTAGAACCATAAATCCGCATTTCAACGGGAGCATCAAATGGAGGTCCCTGTTCTAATTGTCTGACAATAATTCTTGCGGTCGGAAAGTTTTTATCTAGTTGGGTTTGTAATTTTTTGGTTATTGAAGTTGATGTCAAAGAATTTAATTGTACTAATGCTTGAGCGTAATTATTTTGTTGTTCTCTTCCCCCGGTTAAGTTGTAGTAAAAGGAGGGAATACTTCTACCTAATAACCAATGAACGTTTGTTACTTCTGGATTTTTTATAATTTCTTGACGTATTTGTTTAATTAAATTTTGGGTTTTCGCGAGAGTTACCGAAGCGGGTAATTCCATCTGAATTTGCAATTGGTCTCTATCTGCTGCAGGAAAAAATTGCTGTCTGAGACTACCAGCTTGAATAAAACCCATTATTGGAATTAATAATGCTAGGAATATTGATAAAACGGGTTTTACAATTGTGAATTTTACGGTTCGTCGATACAACTTATTCAAAATCGGAATAAAAATACCTTTTT
>ERZ1740062.135-NODE-135-length-58399-cov-7.277355_pt1 | contig 58399 bp, 63 predicted proteins | sample MGYA00581741_ERZ1740062 | MGnify/ENA primary metagenome ERZ1740062 (study PRJEB43018, sample SAMN04849747) | marine metagenome | isolation source: floating plastic debris | place: Pacific Ocean | collected 2008-09-01 | study: EMG produced TPA metagenomics assembly...
GACTCTATATCTTTTTATACATATCCTCCTTTTCTCCTGTGACCCTTTCCTGATTCCCTCTTTATTATTTTCCGTTTTTTTCGCCCCGCTTGTTGGGCCTGGGTTGCGAGACCCTCGCAGAACCAAAAACGACCGGATCGCCGGGCCATGGAGCCCAGGCAGGCCAATAGGGGATGGATCGAGCGTATGAGAATTGCAGTCGTGGGCGCCGGCATCGCCGGTCTCGGCGCGGCCTGGGCGCTCTCCAGCCGGCATCGGGTGACCGTTTTCGAGGCGGCCAACTACCTGGGCGGCCACGCCAATACGCGCAACATCTCGGTCGATGGCCAATGCCTTGCAGTCGACACCGGGTTCATCGTCTACAACGAGACCAACTATCCCCAGCTGACCAAGCTGTTCGAGCATATCGGCGTGAAGAGCGAAGCCAGCGACATGTCGTTCGCCGTATCGCTGAACGACGGACAGATCGAATACGAGGGCTCGCTGCGCGGTCTGCTGGTGCAGCCGAGCAATCTGCTGCGTCCGACGCATCTGGCCATGCTGCGCGATGTGCTGCGGTTCTATCGCACGGCACCGGCCTTGTTGGATCGCAACGACGGCAGCGAACCGACTCTCGGCGAATTCCTCGATGCCGGCGGCTATTCCCGTGCCTTCGCCGAGCAGCACCTGCTGCCCATGGGTGCGGCGATCTGGTCGTCGACCCTGGATGGCATGCGCGACTTTCCTGCCCGCAGCTTCGTGCGCTTCTTCGTCAACCATCGCCTCTTCGACCTTGGCCAGCGGCCGAGTTGGCGCACCGTCACCGGCGGCAGCCGCGAGTACGTGCGCCGATTGAGCACCAGCTTCGCCAATCGAGCGCGCCTGCAGTCACCGGTCGTCGCCCTGCGCCGCACCCCCGCCGGGGTCGTGTTGCGCAGTCCTTACGGCGGCGAAGAGGCTTTCGACCATGTCATCCTGGCAACCCACGCCGATCAGGCACTGCAAATCCTGGGGGACGACGCCACGGAGTCCGAGCGGCGGGTTCTGGGCGCGTTCCGCTACCGGGAAAATCGCGCCGTGCTGCACAGCGATACCGGCCTGATGCCACGCCGCCGCGCGGCCTGGGCGAGCTGGAACTATCTCTCCGCCAGCCGATCGGCCGGCGCCGGTCACCAGGTCTGCGTGAGCTACTGGATGAACCGGCTGCAAAACCTGCCGATACAGAGCCCGGTGATCGTCACCCTCAATCCACCGCGCCCGCCCGCCGAAGAAAAGACCTATGCCGAATTCTCCTACGACCATCCGCAATTCGACACCGCTGCACTGCAGGCGCAAAGCCAGTTGCCTTTGATCCAGGGCGATCAGCGCACCTGGTTCTGCGGAAGCTACTGCGGCAACGGATTCCATGAGGACGGCCTGCAGGCGGGCCTCGCTGTGGCACAAGCGCTGGGCGCCGTCTGGCCATGGGCCGACAAGGTGATCCCGGTCAGCCCCGCGGCGCACATCGTCCAACCGTTCACGCCGCTGCAGGCCGCGGAGTAGCCCTTGGCCAAGTTTCCGCCCGCCTCTGCGCTCTATTTCGGCAAGGTAATGCACAAGCGGCTGCGGCCCTTCGTGCATGCCTTTTCCTACCGTGTCTTCTCGCTCTACCTCGATCTCGACGAGGCCGAGACCTTGAGCCGCCGGCTGCGGCTTTTCTCGCACAACCGCTGGAACCTCTTCAGCTTCCAAGACCGCGACCACGGCCCGCGCAACGGCAGCCCGCTCAGGCCCTGGATCGACCGCCACCTGAGCGCGGCGGGCATCGACCTGGAAGGCGGTGCCGTGCGCCTGCTGTGCTTCCCGCGCGTGCTCGGCTACGTATTCAATCCACTGTCGATCTGGTTCTGCCATCATGTCGACGGCAGCCTGCGTGCGGTGCTCTATGAGGTGCGCAACACCTTCGGGGAGAAGCACGGCTACCTGATTCCGCTGGCCCCCGGGCACAAGAGCGGCGGTGCCGTCATCCAGGACGCCGCCAAGGCATTCTACGTCTCCCCCTTCATCGCTATGGAGCAGCGCTATGACTTCCGCCTCGCCGAGCCGGGCGAGAAGCTGGCTGTTTCGATCTGCCAGGGCGACGCGGAAGGCGGTCAACTGGTCGCGCGCTACAGTGGCCGGTACCGCGCGCTGAGCGACCGCAACCTGCTGCTGGCGTTTCTTGCCTATCCGCTGATGACCCTGAAAATCATCGGGGCGATCCATTGGCAGGCGCTCCGGCTGTGGCTGAAGGGGGCCCGCCTGCAGCCGCGTCCACCCGCGCCGGCGCAGGAAGTAACCCTCGTCAATCCCGGGATCACATCCGGGGCCGTGCCGAAGCGTCACACGGCACCGGCCGGCGCCCCGCTCAGCGCCGCGGAATAGCGCTGCCGATCTAGCCATACCCACAATACCCAAAGACCCACAGGGGGCAGGTTCGACATCCGATGCACGCAAGAACGATCGACCAAAGAAACAACCGCCGCGGCGGCCTGGCGGAAACCGTCGCCCTGGCGCTGGCCGCCCGCCTGGCCCGAGGCCGGTTGACGATGCACCTGCCTGACGACCGCACGCTCGCTTTCGAAGGTGCCGAGCCGGGCCCGGCGGCGGAAATCCGCCTGCGCAGCCCCCGTGCGTTCCGCCGCCTGCTGAGCGGCGGCGAACTCGGCTTGGCGGAATCCTATATGGACGGCGAGTGGGACACGCCCGACCTCACCGCGCTCATCACCCTGGGGGCGCTGAACGAAGACGTTCTGGAGCATACCCTGGCCGGCAACCTCTGGGCCCGCATGGCAAGCCAGGCCGTCCATGCCCTGCGACCGAATTCCAGGCGCGGCTCGCGGCGCAACATCGCGGCGCACTACGATCTCGGCAACGACTTCTATGCCGCCTGGCTCGACCCCAGCCTGACCTATTCCGCCGCCCTCTTCACGTCGCCCGCCGACGACGCGCTGGAGGCGGCTCAAGTCCGCAAATACCGCCGCATGGCCGAACTGGCGCAAATCACCGCCGACCACCACGTGCTGGAGATCGGCTGCGGTTGGGGTGGCTTCTGCACCTGGGCAGCCGCCGCCATCGGTTGCCGGGTCACCGCCATCACCATCTCCCAGGCGCAGTACGACTTCACGCTGGCGCGGGTGCGCGCCGCCGGCCTGGACGACAAGATCACGGTGCGGCTGCAGGACTACCGCGACCTCCGCGGCAGCTTCGACGCCATCGTCTCCATAGAAATGCTGGAAGCGGTCGGCGAAGCCTATTGGCAGACCTACTTCCGCCAGCTGCGCGAGCGCCTGCGACCCGGCGGGCGGGCCGCGCTGCAGGTCATCACCATCGCCGACGACCGCTTCGAGAGCTACCGCAGCAGCGTCGACTTTATTCAGCGCTACATCTTTCCCGGCGGCATGCTGCCTTCGCCGGCCGTCCTGCGCGGACTGACGGCGGAAGCCGGTCTTGGTGTCGCCCGAGTGAACCGCCACGGCAGCGACTACGCCCAGACCCTGGCGCTGTGGCGCCAGACCTTCGAACACGCCTGGACGGACATCGCCGCGGACGCCAACGGGCGCGGCTTCGACGAGCGCTTCCGGCTGATGTGGCGATATTACCTGGCCTATTGCGAGGCCGGGTTCAGGATCGGTCGTATCGACCTGCTGCACCTGGCGCTGGAGCGTGGGACGGCGCCGGGCAAATGATCGCGCCGGGGTCGGGGCCGGGGCAGGATCGGACAGTACTATCCCGATCCGTGCTGCTGGCCTACGGATTGCCCGGACTGCCGCTGGCGGCGGTGTTGCTGCCGCTTTTCGTCTACCTGCCGACCTTCTATGCCGAGAACCTCGGCCTCGGCTTTGCCGTCGTCGGCGGCCTGCTGCTGGTCGCGCGCCTCACCGATATGGTGAGCGACCCCCTGGTCGGTGCCTTGTCCGACCGCTTTGGCTGGCCGCTTGGCCGCCGACGCAGCTGGATGCTGTTCGGCGTGCCGCTGCTGCTGCTCGCCGCGCACCGTCTTTTCCTGCCGCCTGCCGACGCCGACGGCGCCTATCTGCTGACCTGGACCATCCTGGTCTATCTCGGAGCCACCCTGGTTCAACTGCCGTACAGCGCCTGGGGTGCGGAGATCTCCGGCGACTACAACGAGCGCAGCCGCATCTCGGCGGCGCGCGAAGGTTTCGTCGTCATCGGTACCCTGCTGGCTGCCGGGCTGCCGGCGCTGCTGACGTCCGGCCCCGAAACCGCGATGGCGGTGATCGGTTGGGCGCTGGTCTGCGTATTACCCATAGCGGTCGGTCTGGCCATAGCCGTGGTGCCGGAGGGGCGAAACCGGCAGCGGCGCCGGATGGGCTGGCGGCAGGGGACGGCGGTGCTGTTCCGCAACCGCCCCTTCATGCGGCTGCTCGCGGCCTATTTCCTGAACAGTATCGCCAACGGCCTGCCCGCCACGCTGTTCCTGTTGTTCGTCAACCACGTGCTGGAAGCTGCATCATGGTCTGGTCCTCTGCTGTTCGTCTATTTCGCCTGCGGCGTCGCCGCCATTCCGCTGTGGCTGAAAGTCAGCGCGCGCTGGGGCAAACACCGGGCCTGGATCGCGGCGATGCTGCTGGCGACAGCGGTGTTTGCACTGGTGCCGTTGCTCGGACCGGGCGACCAGATGTGGTTCCTCGCCGTCTGCGTCGTGACCGGTGTCGCGTTGGGGGCCGATCTGACGCTGCCGGCATCGATGCAGGCCGACGTCGTCGACCTGGACACATTGAAAAGTGGCCGGCCGCGCACGGGGGTGTTCTTCGCGCTGTGGGGGATTGCGACCAAGCTGGCGCTGGCGCTGGCCGTCGGCATCGCCTTTCCGCTGCTGGAGGTCGTCGGCTTCAAAGCCGGCGCTGCATCGCAGACCCCGTCGGCCCTGCTCGCCCTGGTGCTGCTCTACAGCCTGGTGCCGGCCGTCTTCAAGCTTGGGGCCATCGCACTCTTCGCCGGCTATCCGATCACCGCGGCGCGCCAGCAACGTATCCAGCGGCTGATCGCCGCCCGGCAGGACCGCGGACACGGGGAGGCGCTCCCATGATCGGGACCAAGGTCGGCCTGGCCGCTCTCCTGCTTTTCTCCATGACCTTACTGACGGGGTGTTCCGGCATGAAACCCGAAGATTTCGCGGGCCGCGAGCCACGCTTCCGGATCGAAGACTACTTCGTGGGAAAAACCAAAGCCTGGGGCATCTTCCAGGATCGTTTCGGCACCCTGCGCCGCCAGTTCGTGGTCGACATCGACGGCACCTGGGACGGCGAGACGCTGACCCTGGTCGAGGACTTCGTCTACGACGACGGCGAGACCGAGCGGCGCACCTGGACGATCCACAAAACCGGAGAGCACAGCTATGAAGGCCGCGCCGATGGCGTTATCGGCCAGGCCGAGGGAGAAAGCTACGGCAACGTGCTGAACTGGCGCTATCGCTTCGCCCTCAAGGTCGGCGACAGCACCTGGAACGTCAGCTTCGACGACTGGATGTTCCTGCAGGACGACGGGGTGATGATCAACCGGGCCGAAGTGAGCAAGTTCGGCTTCCAATTGGGCGAAGTCACCATTGCCTTCAGCAAGGATCTCGCCCAGGCCGCATCGGCAGCAGCCATTGAAGCCCAGAGCCGGCACCCCAGCGTCGTCTCGCCTTAGCCTATGGACAGCCGCCGCTTGACCAGACCCACCAGGCTGCGCAGCACCGGGATGCGCTCGTAAACCTGCCCGGCATCCCAGAAATCGAAGTGGGAGATGACCTTTCCTCTGGCATCTCCGGGGGCATCGAAGCGGATCTCGCTCATACCCTCGATCCACAGCCGCTTGCCGCCCGGTCCGCTGGCGACGAAGCGCCAGCGCAGGTAGAGCCACTCCCCGGTGACGGCCCGCCCGGTGACCACGAAATCGGGCTGGCCCGTATCCTCGAACATCTTTGCCAGGACCGCCCGGTAGGCCTCGACGCCGGTGACATCATTGAAGGGATCGCGGAAGCGCACATCCGGCACGCAGAACTCCGACAACCGGTCGAGGTCGGCCGGCGTCATGGCCTCCAGGAAAGCGATGTAGCGCTCGGCAGCCTCGCTCCCCGTCATCACCGGCTCCGATCTTCCGGCAGCATGCGCCGGGTGAGCGCAAAGGCGAGCGGCGATGGCAGGCAGCGCAGCACCTTCATCAACCACACGAAACGTTTGGGAAAGGCGATCTCGAAGCGATCGGACTGCAAGCCACGGTGGAAGGCCTCGGCAGCGTCTTCCGGCGCCATCAGGAAGGGCATGGGAAAGGCGTTACGGTCGGTCAGCGGCGTGCGCACGAAGCCGGGATTGACCACCTGCACCACAATGCCGCAGGGCGCCAGTTCGACCCGCAGCACCTCGGCAAGGTTGATCAGGCCGGCCTTGGTCATGCCGTAGGCGGCGGCTGTCGGCAGGCCGCGATAGCCGGCCACCGAGGCAACAATGGCGATGCGCCCGCGTCCTCGCGCCAGCATCGGCGGCAGCACGGCGGCGAGGCAATTCACCGTACCCATCAGGTTCACATCGACCAGCTTCTGGAAATCCTCGGTCTTCAGGGCGCGCGGGTCGACCGGCCGGTGCGTACCGGCGTTCAGGACCGCCTGCCCGATCGGCCCGATGCCCTGTTCGATCCGCGTCACCGCGGCACGCGCGGCTTCCGGATCCGCCGTGTCCAGGGACACCGGATGCAAGGCACCCGGGCCGGGCGCCGCGGCGGCCACGGCAGCAAGCTTGTCGTTTCGCCGGGCGGAGATCGCAACGGTCGCGCCGTCTGCGGCCAGACGGCCGGCCAGGGCCGCGCCCAGACCGGAACTGCCACCGGTGATCCAGACGACGTCGCTCAACCGGCTATCCCGCTGCCGCCAGCCACGGGCGGGCGACGGTCATAGCTGACGTCGGCTCCCCGCGCCTGGAAGGCGATCTTCAGCCATTCCCCGGCATCGGAATACCACAGGTCGAGATTGAGATCGCCGGCAAGGCGGTAACGCCGCGCCGCCACGCCGCCGTCCAGCCTTTCCTCACCCACCAGCAGTGGCCGGACGTCGAGCAAGCCGCCCTGCTGGGTATCGAGCAGTTGCGTCTGCTCAACCGTGCGGACGTTCCAGTAGCTGGTCGGCAGGGTCTCCGGCGGCACCAGCAAATCGCCGGCATTGCCGATGACCCGCAGACCGCCGCCACTGGCCCGCGCCGAAACCGCGTAGTGGCTGCCATCGTCATCGGTCCGGCTGTCGAGCGCCACCAGACGCCCGTCCTGCCAGACCTCGTGATTCCGATGGCTGTAGGCGAACAGGGGAATGAAGGCGAGGTTCACGGCAATGTCGATCTCGATATCGACCTCCAGACGGTCGCCGTCACGCCGGAAAGCCACCCGGTGCCCGCCGATGGAGGCGCCGTCGCGCCGGATATCGAACGCCAGCCGCTGGACCGACGGGCCTTCGGCCCCCATCGCCCGCGCACGGCCGGCGGCCAGCAGGCTGCCGCCCGCCAGCAGCGCCGCGACAAAGCCGCGACGGTCCAATAGCCTGTCACATTCCAGCAAGGGTTTCTGCCCGATTTGCACTGCACGCTCCCGAATCCGCACCATCAGCCGACGAAAGGAATACGGGAGACCGCGGGGTTTGGATCACCCTCTACCGGCACGGCACCGGGCGGCTAGGGCTGGACCAGGGTCCAGCCTTCCTCGGAGAGCTCCAGCAGGCGGGCCACCCCGGTCTGCACCGTCCCGACGCCGTCGATCAGCGGCGGGCGGACGCCCTCGTTGCGCTCCATGGTGTCCAGGGTATTGCCGCAGGCATTGAAGGTGACGTTGATCATGCTCTGCATGAAATTCGTCAGCCGGTTTTTCACCGGCGAGGTATCCGCGCGCAGCATGTGAAGGCCGTCGCCGAAGGCCACCACCTCGATCTCGACCTCTTCGCCCATGCCGCTGTAGTGGCGTGAGACGTTGGCGGCGACGTCCAGCACGCCGTTCATCTTTGCCATGTCGGAATCGGCGATGTAGAGAACCAGCCGGTGGTAGCCGTCAGCGGCCTGCGCCCGTGCCGGCGCTGTTGCCGGCGGGGCCGCCAACATCACACCAGCCAGGATCATGGCGGCCAGAGCGGCCAGGCCGGACGACTTCAAAGCATGCAGCACAACATCCTCCCTCGAGACGGAAAGGTGCCCTGCACCTGATCGGACGGATCAGCCACCGCCCCGAGCCGGGCGGGGCCCGGTCAATCGACCGAGCCGGCCCCCTGTTGCTCGTCATCGCCGCCTTCCGGCGTGACGTCCAGCACCATCGCGCGCTTGGTGATTTTCACCGACCCGGGTTTGCAGTCGCTCATGCAAGGCTCACCCTTGGCGACATATTGCGCCTCTTCATCGCGGTCATCCATGATGAAATTCTCCTCGTTGGGCAGATGCACCGAGGTGAAGTTCTCCTTGGACAGCTCGAAGTCCTCGTCGGTCACGATATCGTTGAGATACAGCAGATAGGCCGTGATCGCATAGACGTCGTCGTCGCTCAGGGAGCGGGCGTCGCCGAAAGGCATCGCCCGGCGCACGTAGTCATAGACCGTGGACAGGTAGGGCCAATAGGAGCCGATGGTCTTCACCGGCCGTTCCGCCTTCAAGGTATCCTGGCCGCCGGCCAGCACCGGCCAGCGGTCGCGCCCTTCACCAAAGTCGCCGTGGCAGACGGCGCAGCTGTCGGTGAACAGCACCTCGCCCTCGGCCACGGTTCCCCTGCCCTCGGGCAGTCCGGGGCCATCCGGGCGATTGTCGATGTCCCAAGCGGCGATCTCCTCAGCCGTCGCGGCGCGGCCCAGGTGGAAGACGCCGTGGTCCGGCAGCGGCGCGTCCGCGGCGGCTTTTGGCGCATTCGCCGGCGCCGGCACCGCCGCGGCCTGCTGCTGGGTGGACGGAGCAGGAGCCTCGGCGGGGGCAGGTGCGGCCGCGGCCGACTGCGCACCTTCAGAGAATGTCTTGAGGTAGGCGATAACGTCGGCGCGGTCGCCGTCCTTCTTGAGGCCGGCAAAGCTCATCCGGTTGCCCTTGATGTAGTCTCTGGGCTTCTCGAGATAAGCGTCCAGGCTCTCGTCATCCCAACTCATGCCACCTTCACCGGCGGCAATCATCGCCTTGGAGTACTTGAAGCCCTCGACGGTGCCGGCGGTGCGCCCGATCAGGTCGTTGAGCAGCGGCCCGATCTTGTTCTTGGCGTCCTCGCCCACCGCGTGGCAGGCCGCGCATTTCTTGAAGACCTTGGCCCCGCTTGCGGGATCGCCCTCAGCCGAGGCCGAGGCCGCCGGAATCACCAGGGCCAGGGTTGCCGCCGTTGCGAGCTTAAGAAACTTCGACATTCTCGACCGTCCCATTCGCCTGCACATACCAGGTCTGAATTCCGTTGTTGTGATAGATCGAATTCTCGCCGCGAGCGAGGCGCAACTCGTCCTTGGTCGGCTGCACGACGCCGTTCTCATCGATCGCGCGCGACTGCAACAGCAACTCCGAGCCGTCCCAATCGATATCCAGGTAGAAGCGGTGCAGCGCCTTGGGCAGACTCGGCCCGTCGATACGCGCCGTCGTCCAGTTGCGCCCGCCGTCGGTGGTGACGTCGACCCGCTTGATGGTGCCGCTGCCCGACCAGGCAAGGCCGGAAATCACCAGCGGTCCGCGGCCGTGGGTGATCGGCGCCTGCGGGCTGGGGCTGGTGATCACCGACTTCACGTCCATCACCCAGGTGAAGCGCCGTGCCTTGCCGTCGGCCAGCAGGTCGGTGTACTTGGAGGTTTCCTCGCGCTGATGCCAGGCCATGTCGCCCACTTCCAGGCGGCGCAGCCACTTGACCCACATGTTGCCCTCCCAGCCGGGCACCACCAGGCGCAGCGGGTAGCCCTGCTCCGGACGCAGCGCCTCGCCGTTCATCTTGAAGGCGACCATGCAGTCGTCCAGGGCCTTCTCCATCGGGATCGAGCGGGTCATCGCCGAGGCGTCGGCACCTTCGGCCAGCAGCCATTTGCCGTTGGTCTTGACCCCGGCTTCCTCCAGCAGATAGCGCAGGCGCACGCCGGTATAGACCACGCAGTGGACCATGCCATGAGTAAACTGGCAGCCGTTCAGCTGGGCGCCGCGCCACTCCATGCCGGAGTTCGCCGCACACTCCAGGAAGTAGGCCCGATTCTCGCGCGGGAAACGCTTGATGTCTTCCATGGTGAAGACCAGCGGCTTGTCGACCAGGCCCTCGATCATCAGCCGGTGCTTGGCCGGATCGACTTCGGCGATGCCGGCGTGATGGCGCTCGAAGCAGAGGCCATTCGGCGTGATGATGCCGTCCAGCTCGTGCAGCGGCGTGAAATTGATCGAGGAGACCGGGTCGGCGGTAAGCCACGGCACGTTGCGCCGCACCACCTGCTCCTCGTAGGGCGACGGCATGCCATAGGGCCGCGCATCGACGCCGTCCCCAAGGTAGCGGTTCCAGTCCTGGATCTCGGTGATGACGGGATCGCCCGCCGCGGCGGCCGGCCGTGCCGCCAGGCCGCTCAGCGCCGCGCCGGCACCGGCCGCCAGGCCGGCGCCCAGCAACTGGCGCCGCGAGGGGCTGGCGACGGCCGCCGCCGGGTTCGCCGCCGAATCCGCCGATTGCGAAAGAAGTTTTTTCCTGCCGGTTACGCTCGACATTCATCTGCTCCGAAGTGTGATGGCACGACTGCGCCGCCTTAACCCTTAGCCGGCCACCTTGACCGACTGGTTCTCTTCGACGTGGACGCTGGGGTTCTTGTGCAAGTGGGCCTCGACGACATCCCAGATCGGCGGGCCTTCGGTGCCTTCGTTGACCGAGGCCCAGCCGGCGACAACGTAATCGCGTGCCGGATCGATCGCCTCGCCGCTGGCCAGCACGGTCATCTCCGAGATGCGCGAGCCGATCTCAGCCGTCGGATCGATCCGGTAGCCCATGCCGCCGACCCGCACCATGTCGCCGCCCTGCTGATAGTAGGGGTCCGGGTTGAACAGGTTGTCCGCGACGTCTTCCAGGATGTCCTTGATCAACTGCCCGTTCATGGTGGAGCGGTAGGCCTCCGGGTAGGTCATCGAACAGGCGTTGTGAACGTCCTCAACGGTGATCGCCTGGCCCGGCAGCAGCGAGGTGCCCCAGCGGAAGCCTGGCGAGAGGGCGATTTCGGCATCGCGCTCGGCCAGCAGCGCCTGGCAAATCAGGTCGTCGAAGGTGCCGTTGAAGTTGCCGCGGCGGTACAGCAGAGAGTCCGTCTGGCCCAACTCGCGCGCCAACTCCGCCTCGTAGGGTGCGCGCAGCTGGTCGATCAGGGCCGTGGTCTCCGGATCCGGCGTGATGACGTCGGAGAAGACCGGGATCAGGCGATACTTGAAGCCCTTCACCGTACCGTCGGCAACGTTGAGGTCGACGCGGGAGACGAATTTTCCGTTGGACCCGGAAGCGATCAGCATGGTCTTGCCGATCATCACCGGTTCCGGCAGGGCGTCATGGGTGTGGCCCGACAGCAGCACGTCGATACCCTCGACGCGGCTGGCCATCTTGCGGTCGACGTCGAAGCCGTTGTGGGACAGCACGACAATCACATCGGCGCCCTCGTCGCGGGCCGCGGCGACGTTCTTCACCATCTCCTCTTCGCGGATGCCGAAACTCCAGTTCGGGATCATCCAGCGTGGATTGGCGATCGGCGTATAGGGGAAGGCCTGGCCGATGACGGCAACCTTCACGCCGCCGCGTTCGAAGATCTCGTAGGCCTTGAACGCCGGCTCCATCCACTCGTCGTCGAAGACGTTGCCGGCGAGCAGCGGGAACTGCAGGGACTCCATGATCTCCTTCACCCGGTCGGTGCCGTAGGTGAACTCCCAGTGCGCCGTCATGGCGTCGCAGCCCAGATGGTGCATGATTTCGACCATGTCCTGGCCGGAAGTCTGATTCGCCGTGTAGCTGCCCTGCCAGGTATCGCCGCCGTCCAGGAACAGCGTCTTGTCCTCGCCGCGCTCGCTGCGCACCCGCTTGACGATGGTCGCCACGCGGTCCAGCCCGCCCATCTTGCCGTAGGTCCTGGCCAGCGACGCGAAGTCGACCGAGGTCAGGGCGTAGGCCTCCGGGCTGCCCGGCTTCAGATTGAACATCTTCAGGAAGTCGGCGCCGGTCACGTGCGGCGGCAGGCCCTGCACTTCGCCGACACCCAGGTTGATCGACGGCTCGCGGAAATAGAGCGGCTTCATCTGGGCATGGATGTCGGTCACGTGCAGCAGGGTCACGTTGCCGAAATCATCGGCGGCCAGCAGGTCATCCTCGGTCAGCGTCTGCTGGGCGGCGGCCTGGCTCCAACGTCCCTGCATCCCCGGCCCGAAAATCGTCGCCAGGGCCACCGAAGCGGTCAGGAAGTCACGTCTCGAGAACATAATATTCCTCTCTTCCTGTCCGCGCTTTCACGCCGACGGACAGGACCGTGCGATGCCGAAAAGAGAATTCGCGGACCCGGCGGCAGTTCAACCGCCGCCGGGCCGTACTTAAACTACTGCCTGACGGCCGGAGTCTCGATCGAGAGACCGGTGCCGCGCCAGGTCACATAGACTTCAAGCGCCATCAGATCGTCCGAGAACGCCGCCGGGAAAGACGCCCGGGTATCGCGGATGCAGCCGCGGAAGCGGTTGTGCAGCGAGACCATGTTGGCCTGCTTCAACCGGTAGGTCGGAAAGCCGTTCACGTTGCCCTGGCTGAGGTGATCGGCACGAATGTACTGACCGTTGTTCTCCTCGTGGCACGAGGCGCAGGACAGGTTCAACTGGCCGGTGCGGGTGTAGTAGAGGTCCTTACCCTTCTCCCACCAGCTCTGCAGGTCGCCCTGCGAGAGGTCCACATGCATCGGCTGGCCCAGCGACTGGTACTTGATGAAAGTGGTCAACGCCTTCTGGTCGGCCGCATCGAACTTGTAGGGCTCGGCCTTCATGGCGCCCGTGCGGCACTTGTCGATCTGCAGTTCGATGTTGATCGGGCGCTTCGCCTGGGCATCCCACTTGGGGTAGCTGGCGCCGACCCCTGCCATGGTCTTCGACGCGTCGCCGTGGCAGGAGGCGCAGGACTTGCCGGCCTCGCCTTCCACCGTGTTCCAGATCTCTTCGCCACGCTCGACATAGAGCATGCCGGGATTGGAGAAGGAATCCTCTTCCAGCTGGCGGGTTTCCGGCGTGCGGAACAGCCAACCCGACATGACTTCGTCGAAGGGATGCCCCTCCGGCGCCTTGGTCCGCGTGACCATTTTCTTCTCGCCGTCGATGACGAGATCCTCGTCGACCGGCTCGGCCCACGCTGCCGAGACAGCCATGCCAGTGGCTGCGATGGCGGCGGCTGCCGTCAGGATCAATTTTCTGCTCAACACGTTCCCTCCCGTTCTGTGCCGCATCCCGGTTCACCCGGGCCGGCCGCTTGGCGACTTCGAACCCGCCTTATTTGACCTCGATGGCCTGTTCGTGGGTATAGGTCTCGCCGTTGTCGTCCACCCAGGCGAACTTGAAGGTGCCGCTCTCCATGACCTTCGCGGAAAACTCGAAGTAGGGATTGGCCGAGATCGCCGGCTCAACATCACAGGAGAACACGGGCTTCCCGTTGAACTCGCAGGTGAACTTGTTGATGATCTCGCGGGGGATGACCTTGCCGTCCTTGTCCTTGCGTTGACCGGATTCCATCTTGTGGCTGATCAACGTTTTGATCGTGATCACCTCGCCGGCGGAAGCCGACTTCGGAACTTTCACGCGGGGTTTTGGCGCTGCCATTTTCGTATTCCTCGTTAACTCGGTCGGGTCACTCGGTCGGGCGGGGCTGAATCAGCCGCCGCAGCCGCCGATCGTGACCTTGACCTGCTTTTTGTCCATGAAAACGGAACCGTCGCTCATCTTGGCGACCGCCACCACGTTCTGGGTCTTCGCCAGGCGCATGCGGGTCGTCGCCGTGGCCTCGCCGCTCAGCGGCGAGAAGTGGAAGGTGGCAACCTCCGGATTCGGGTTTCCTTCGGCCAGCACGGTGACCGATTCGACGTAGGAGGCGTCGGTCATTTCGCTTTCGACGGCGACCGTGATCGGCACGGTGTTGCCGTTTTCCGCAATCTCCGGCGCCGTCAGGGTGATCTTGCCGCTGGCCGGTTCTTTACCGCCGGTGAAGTCCATCAGCATCTTCTGTGTGGCCGCCTCGTCGGCGCGCGCGGCCTTCAGGCCGGGGCCGAGCGCCACAAAGGCCATGGCTCCGGCAGAGAGCCCCAGCGCCTGGCGTCGTGTCACTTGCATCTCATGTTCTCCAGTTGAGCTTAGTGGGTCACTTAAGCGTAGCGAGATAGGCAACGATCGATTCGACCTGCTCGGCGGTCAGGATCGTCTTGCCCTGAAAGTCCTGGGCCACATGCTTGCCCACATCCAGCGAGTAGAAGCCCGGCATGACGGTCTGCTCGCCGAACACGGCCTTGGAATTGACCACGATCGCGCGCAGCTGATCGGGCGTCCAGCGTTCGGCCACGCCGTCCAGCGACGGCCCGACATCGCCGTGGAAAAGCTGTTCGCTCATGTCGGAATTGGCGTGGCAGGCCAAGCAGTTGCCGAGCTTGCGGTCGGCAAAGAACTTGCGGCCGTCAGCCACGCTGGCGGGCGCGTCGGACACGGCCTTCGCCAGCGTCCCGTCGACGATCTTCAGGTCGCCGGGCGCAATGTCCTTCGCGGCTGCAGCCGTGATCCCGGCGCACAGCGCCGCTACGGCAAGAGTCAGTCGTGCTGCTAACATGGGCGTTTTCCCTCAGTTTGACTTCAGCCGCCCTCAAGCGGCTGGTGATTTTGTGTCACTTTAGCGACCGGCTTCATTTCATTCAATGCATAAATTGCAATTTTTGAATGTGTTGATATTCCCATTCCCGGCCGCCCTAGAAATCCGCGCCTGACGAGGCTTAACTTCCGCTAACCCTAATCGGTATTTTTCACCCCGGCCGCCTGGCGCTCGCGGATGCGCCGGGCGTGGTAGCGCTGGAAATCCTCGTCGGTGTCGTAGAGCTTCTCCCGCACCCAGGTGAACATATCCAAGAAGGTGCCTTTCTGGAAGGCGCCGGGCATGGAAGCGACCGCTGCCTGGCGGGAGTCCAGTTCCCCCTCTGCCGTTTCGGGCAGGAACAGGATGGTCGGCGTAAAGGCGATGCCCCACTTGCGCGCGGCGGTCTTCTCGGTCAGCACCTCGCCGTCCAGGTCGGTCACCTCCTCGTCGCCGTAGAGGTTGTACTGCACGACCTTGTAGTTGTCCTTGATGTAGTCGCGCACCTGAGGGTCGCTGAGGATCTCCTCGTGCACCTTCTTGCAGTAGATGCAGCCGCGCTGTTCGATGATGATCGCCAGGCGCTTGCCCTCCTCCTGCGCCGCCGCGATGTCTTCGGCCATGTCGCGGAAGGTGATGGAGAACCAGTCTTCTTTATGGAGGCCGTCATCCCCGACTGTGGTCGCCCAGCCGGTGGAAGCCGGCAGGCAGAACGCCAGAATCAAGAGCAGGCGTTTCAGCATTTTTCGTCTCCTCATCCGATCGTTTGAAATGCGGGAAAGGTTTCCAGCAGCCAGTTGGCGATCGCCGACATCTGGCCGGTCATGAACAGCATACCAGTCAGCACCAGGATCCCGCCCATCGCCATCTCGACTTTGTGCATGTGGCGCTTGAAGCGGGACGCCCAGCCGAGGAAGCGGGTGGCGAAGACCGCCGCCAGCAGGAAGGGCAGCCCGATGCCGAGAGAGTATACCGCAAGCAGCAGGGCACCGCGCGCCGCCGTCGACTCGGCCCCGGCAACGAAGAGGATCGCCGCCAGCACCGGGCCCACGCAAGGAGTCCAACCGAAAGCAAAGGCGAGGCCCATGACGTAGGCGCCGGCGATGCCTGCGGGGCGTCGGTTCACCTGAACCCGGGCCTCGCGGTAGAACAGCGCGATGCGGAAAACGCCGAGGAAATGCAGGCCCATGACGATGATGAGCGCGCCGGCGATGATCGACAGGATGTCGAAGTAGCGGGCGATCGACTGGCCGACGATGCTGGCCGTAGTGCCCAGGCCGACGAAAACGGTGGTGAAGCCGAGCACGAAGCCGACGGCGGCCAGGATCAGCTGGCGCGTCGATTCGGCGCCGCGGTTCTCGTCCTGCAGTTCGTCGAAGGTCAGCCCCGCCAGATAGGCCATATAGGGCGGCACGATCGGCAGGACGCAGGGCGATACGAAGGACAGCAGGCCCGCCAGGAACGCGCCCCCATAGGTGACGTCGAACATTCAGCAGGACTTTCGGATAAAGGGCCGGAACACTGGCATTTTTGGACTGGGGCTCCCCTCTCACCGGTCTGAATCGCCGGGTTTGCAATACATGCATTAATTCATATATATTACTATGATTCAATCGGGATTTCTCAACGAGGCAATCCATGATGCGCTTGAAGCCGTTTCTTCTCAGGCCGACCCTGGCTGCCGCTATGCTGGCCGGCGCGATGCTGGCCGGCGCCCTTGCCGCGCCCGCGGCCGAGGCCGCCGAACTGATCATGCTGGAGCGGCCGGGCTGTGCCTGGTGTCTGCGCTGGAACCAGGAGGTCGCGCCGGCTTACGGCAAGACCGACGAAGGCCGTCAGGCGCCATTGCGCCGCGTCGACGTCACCGCACCCTGGCCCAGCGACCTGGCGGGGATCGCCACAGACCGCTACACACCGACCTTCATCGTGGTCGAGAACGGTATCGAAGTCGCGCGGTTGCGTGGCTATCCGGGCGAGCACTTCTTCTGGCCGATGCTGGTGGAGATGCTCGCAAAGCTGCCCCCGTCTGAACCGGCCATCCCGACGCCCCGGGGCGGATAGCAGCCTGGCGAGGCGTCATGTATAATCGCCCCCGGACCACCGGCCCGGACCTGGGCACACCTGGCCCCACCGCGAGAATTCGTCGGCGGCGGGGGTAGAGAACAAGACAACGACAGGACGACGGATCCGCAAATGGTCGAGTTCAATTCCCAGGCCGCCGAGGTGGACATCGAAATTCTGATGGAGCAGGCCCGTAAGGCCGGCGACCTGATGAAGGCGCTGTCCCATGAGAGCCGCCTGCTCATCCTTTGTATTCTGGTGAAGGGCGAGAAGTCCGTGTCGGAGCTGGAAGAGATCATGAACATGCCGCAGGCGGCGGTGTCCCAGCAGTTGGCACGCCTGCGCTTCGACCGCCTGGTCGCGACCCGGCGCGACGGCCGCATGGTCTATTATTCGATCGCCAACGACGAAGTCACACAGCTTGTCGAGATGCTCTACGAGTTCTTCTGCAAGCCTGCGCTGGAGGCAAGCCGCAAGCCATAAGCGGCGGCGCGGCAGCTGCAGCAAATGCAGCGCCGCCAAATGGAAAGGGAGGCGTCGATGCAAGACATCGGCTGGCTGCTGCCCCTTGTTGGGGGATTAACCGGTATCGTCATCGGCGCAGCGGCGCGGCGCGACCGATTCTGCACCTTGGCCGCACTGGAACGCCACTGGTACGCCAACGACAGCAGTGGAATCCGCACCTGGATTCTCGCCGCCACGGTGGCCCTGATCGTCACCCAGGCGATGCTGCTGACCGGCGTGGTCGAGCTTCAGCGCTCCTTCTACCTCAGCCCCAACTTCGGCTGGACCGGCGCCATCCTGGGCGGCCTCGCCTTCGGCTTCGGCATGTCCCTGGTGGGCACCTGCGGCTTCGGCGCCCTGGTGCGCCTGGGCGGCGGCAGCCTGCGCTCCCTGGTCGTGCTGATCGTGCTCGGCCTCTCCGCCCTCGCCGCCCAGCGCGGCCTGATCGCGCAGATCCGGGTGGCGGTAGTCGACGACCTGGCCCTCGACCTGGGTTTCGCCGGCGACCAGTCGATCGGCAGCCTGGTTTCCGCCGCGGTGGGCGCCGATGCCCACCTGCCCGTCGCCGTGCTCGCCGCCGGACTGCTGCTGCTCTGGGTGTTCTCCTCGGCGGACTACCGCCGCCGGGTCGGCCACATCGTAACTGCCTGCGTCATCGGCGGCGGCGTCGCTTTCGGCTGGCTGGTCACCACCTGGGGCGCGCGCAATGCCTTCGAGCCGGTGCAGCTGGAAGCCGGCTCTTTCGTCGTGCCGGTCGGCGATACCCTGCTGCAGGCGATCACCTACACCGGTGTCCTGCCCGACTATGGAGTCGGGCTGGTGATCGGGGTCGCCGTCGGTGCCGCGCTGGTCGCCTGGCATAAGAAGGACGTGCGCTGGGAAGCCTGCGACGACGCGCGCGAGTTGGGCCGCCACATCGTCGGCGCCTTTCTGATGGGCACCGGCGGCGTCTTCGCCATGGGCTGTACCATCGGCCAGGGCGTCACCGCAGTGTCGGTGCTGGCGGTCTCCGCCCCGGTGGTGATGATCTCCATCGCCATCGGCGCCCGCTTCGGCCTCAGTTACCTGCTGGAAGGGTCGCTGCTGAGCGTGTTCCGGCTGCATCGCCGCGAGTCGGCGGAGTAAGCGAAAACATCGGAGGGCTCGCGGGGCAGTCCCGCGGGAAGGGATCACCAGGACCGACAGGGCGGCGCTGCCACCGCCCATGCCACGACATCGAGAGGGAGAACGAACGTGAAGAAAATCCGACATCTGGCCCTGGCCCTGTTCACCGCCGGGGGACTTCTCACCGCCGGCGCCACCGCCGCCAGCGCCCAGGACGAAGCCCTGGTCAGCTTCTCCGTCATGAAGCCGGAGATCGCCGTGAAGCTGGCCCAGGCGGCAATGGAAAGCTGCCGCGGCCAGGGCGCCCAGATCGCCGTCGCCGTGGTCGACCGTTTCGGCAATCTGCAGATGATGCTGCGCGACCGCTTCGCCGGACCGCACACGCCGGAAACCGCCCGCCGCAAAGCCTGGACCGCCGTCAGCTTCCGCAACGACACCCTGACCCTCAGCGGCACCACCGCGCCGGGCAGCGAGGCCTATGGCGCCAACTTCATCACCGAGGCCCTGATGCTGGGCGGCGGTGTCCCGATCGAGGCCGCAGGCAGCATCGTCGGCGCGGTCGGCGTCTCCGGCGCCCCGGCCGGCTCGATGGACGACGAATGTGCCCGCGCCGGCATCGAAGCCGTAGCAGCGGACCTGGCGTTCTAGGCTCTGAATTTCCGGCCTGATCCTGAGGCGGCTGCTCAGCAGCCGCCTCAAACGATGTCCGACAGGCTCAGGCTGCGGAAGTCTTTGCCGCACTCAGCCCGCCGGTCTTCTCGACGAAGGCGGCGATCTCCGGCACACCCATGCCCGCCTTCACCTGGGCGAAGACGAAGGGCCGCTCGCCGCGCATCTTCTTGGCGTCGCGGTCCATCACCTCCAGGCTGGCGCCGACCAGCGGCGCGAGATCGGTCTTGTTGATGACCAGCAGGTCGGAGCGGGTAATGCCCGGACCGCCCTTGCGCGGGATCTTGTCACCGGCGGAGACGTCGATCACGTAGATCGTGATGTCGGCCAGCTCCGGGCTGAAGGTGGCGGCCAGGTTGTCGCCGCCGGACTCGATCAGCACCAGGTCCAGCTTCGGGAAGCGCTGGCGCATCTCCGCCACGGCGGCGAGGTTGATCGAGGCGTCTTCGCGGATCGCCGTGTGCGGGCAGCCGCCGGTCTCCACGCCCATGATGCGCTCCGGCGGCAGCGCGCCCGAGCGGGTGAGAAACTCGGCGTCCTCGCGGGTGTAGATATCGTTGGTGATGGCGGCGATGTCGTAGCGCGGCGCCAGCGTTTTGCAGAGCGCGTCCATCAGGGCCGTCTTGCCGGAGCCGACGGGCCCGCCGATGCCGACGCGCAGGGGGCCGGATGCGGAAGCAGTCATGAGCGGAACAACCTCGTGTACTGGGTTTCGTGTTTCATGGCGGCGAGATCGGCCAGCACGGCCGCCCCGCCAAGATCCTCCAGCGGCGCTGTGAACGCTGCTGAGGCCGCCTCCTCCACGGCAGGCTCGAGGCCGGCGAGTACCTGCTGGCCGGCGCGCTGTCCCAGCGGAACCAGCCGCACCCCAGCGGAGACCAGATTGCTGGAGAAGCCGTGCAGGTAGGCGTGCAGGCTGGGCGCCAGCGCCAGGCCGTGGCCGGCAGCGGCGACCGCCACCACGACCGGATAAGCCAGCGGCCCGTCCCAGACTTCCAGCAGGCGGTCCAGCGCCGCACAGGGCCAGGCATCGGCCGTGGCCACAGCAAAGGCGCGGCCCTGGGCCGTGGTTTCCAGATGACGTTCCGATGTGGCCGCAAAGGCGGCAGCCAGCGCGGCGATCTCCGCCAGCGCGGCGGGATGCGCGGCATCCTCGAAGGCATGGCGGAACAGGATGGCGTCGTTGCGACCGGAACCAAAGCGCAGCAGGTCGGCGAGCCAGGTCTGCAAGCTGGCGCCGTCCGTCACCGTACCTTCCTCCACCGCATATTCCAGGCCGTGGGAATAGCTGAAGGCGCCGACCGGATAGCCCGGCGACAGCCAGGTCAACAGGCGGTAGAGACCGGCCTGGGAGAGACCGTCAGTCATGGTGATGGTGCCCCTCATCGTGGCCATGCTCGTGCCCATGATCATGGCTGTGGGTGCGGCCGTGGCCATAGGCACCGCCTTCCGGGTCGAAAGGCGCCTCGATGAGATCGGTGCGCGCGCCCATCTTCTGCAGCATGTCGAGGATCACGTGGTCCTCGCGGATGCGCAGGGCGTCACCCAGGATCTGCGTCGGCAGGTGGCGGTTTCCGAGGTGCCAGGCAATGCGCAGCAGCGGCATCCCCGCACCCGCCCGCACTTCGATGAGCCGCTCCGGCGCCGCCTTCACGGTCACGAAGCCGCCGTCTTCCAGTTGCAGGCCGTCGCCGTCTGCCAGCGCAACCGCCTCGGGCAGGTCGAGCAGGAAGTCGAGACCGGCCTCGCCGTGCATGACGATGCGGCGCCGGTGGCGGGCATCGAAATCCAGCACCACGCAGTCGCGCGCGCCTGCCGCCTCCCAACTTCCCGACGGTTTCACGTCCGTCGCACGCAGCATGGAGCCCTCCGGTCTCGGACCTCGATGTTTCTTCTCATCGCTGACCATCCTCGCATAGGCGCTCCCCCGCATCCTTACTGTCACCCTCGCACTTGTTGCGAGGGTCCATGGCTGCCGCCCGGCGCCTAGCCTCTCCCGTGGATCCTCGCAACAAGTGCGAGGATGACAACCGAGAAGGTGGCACCATCGTCGCGCGCAGCATCACTCGACTCTCCCAACATTCAGGCCATCATCCCAGCCAAGCGAACGCCATCGCGTGCAATACACATACCGTTGTCGTCCCGGGGCTTGACCCCGGGACCCATTGGCGTTGGCGGATCGCGACGCCCCACGACGTTCAGTCCGATTGGCGGAAAGGGCATTGGGTCCCGGCATCAAGTGCCGGGACGACAGCAAGTTTGTGGCAAGCCCGTGCGTGCTCCACGCCATGCTTAGCGCCTCAAAACAGGAAGTAGCGCTGCGCCATCGGCAGCACCTGAGCCGGCTCGCAGGTGAGGAGCTCGCCATCGGCGCGCACCTCGTAGGTCTCGGGATCGACCTCCACTTTCGGCAGATAGTCGTTCAGCACCATATCCTTCTTGGTCACCTTACGGATGCCGGAGACCGCCATCACCGGCCGCGCCAGGCCGAGCTGGCGGCCCACATCACCCTCTGCCGCCGCCTGGGAGACGAAGGTGACGGCGCTGGCGGTCATCGCCTTGCCGAAGCCACCGAACATCGGGCGGTAGTGCACCGGCTGCGGCGTCGGGATCGAGGCATTGGGGTCGCCCATGGCCGCCGCGGCGATGGTGCCGCACTTCAGCACCATGTCCGGCTTCACGCCGAAGAACATCGGCTTCCAGAGCACCAAGTCGGCCAGCTTGCCGACCGCGATGGAGCCGACGGCGTGGGAGATGCCGTGGGTGATCGCCGGGTTGATGGTGTACTTGGCGATGTAGCGCTTGACCCTGAAGTTGTCGTTGTCGCCCTTTTCCTCCGGCAGGCGTCCGCGCTGCTTCTTCATCTTGTCGGCGGTCTGCCAGGTACGGATCAGCACCTCGCCGACGCGGCCCATGGCCTGGCTGTCCGAAGCGATCATCGAGAAGGCACCAAGGTCGTGCAGGATGTCTTCGGCAGCGATGGTCTCACGCCGGATCCGGCTTTCGGCGAAGGCCAGGTCTTCCGGAATCTTCGGGTCGAGGTGGTGGCAGACCATCAGCATGTCGAGATGCTCATCCACCGTGTTCACCGTGAAAGGCCGCGTCGGATTGGTCGACGACGGCAGCACGTTCGCTTCGCCGCACAGCTTGATGATGTCCGGGGCGTGGCCGCCGCCGGCGCCTGCGGTGTGGAAGGCGTGGATGCTGCGGCCCTTGAAGGCGGCGATGGTGTTCTCGACGAAGCCGGACTCGTTCAGCGTATCGGTATGGATGGCGACGCCGATATCCGTCTCCTCAGCGACCGACAGACAGATGTCGATGGCCGAGGGCGTGGTGCCCCAGTCCTCGTGGAGCTTCAAGGCACAGGCCCCGGCGTGGATCATCTCCAGCAGCGCCACCGGCTTGGAGGCATTGCCCTTGCCGAAAAAGCCGAGGTTCATCGGGAAGCCCTCGGCGGCCTGCAGCATGCGGTGCATGTGCCAGGGCCCCGGCGTCGCCGTCGTCGCGGCGGTGCCCTCGGCCGGTCCGGTGCCGCCGCCCAGCATGGTGGTGACGCCGGAATAGAGCGCGTCTTCCATCTGCTGCGGACAGATCCAGTGAATGTGCGCGTCGATGCCGCCGGCGGTAAGGATACGTCCCTCGCCCGCGATGGCCTCGGTGCCCGGCCCGATGACGATGTCGACATCGGGCTGCACATCGGGATTGCCCGCCTTGCCGATGGCGGCGATGCGGCCGTCCTTCAGGCCCACATCGGCCTTGATGATGCCCCAGGTGTCGACGATCAAAGCGTTGGTGATCACTGTGTCAACGGCGCCCTGGGCGCGCCCGGCCTGGGACTGTCCCATGCCGTCGCGGATCACCTTGCCGCCGCCGAACTTCACTTCCTCGCCATAGGTTGTCAGGTCTTTTTCGACCTCGATGACAAGATCGGTGTCGGCCAACCGCACGCGGTCGCCGGTGGTCGGGCCGTACATGGCCGCATAGGCGGCACGGTCGATTTTCACAGCCATCTTCTATGCCCCCAGCTTGCCGTTGATCTTGGCGTTGAAGCCGTAAACCTCACGACGGCCGGCGTAGGGGATCAGGGTCACCTCGCGGCTCTGGCCGGGCTCGAAACGCACCGCCGTACCGGCGGGAATGTCCAGGCGGCAGCCGCGCGCCTTCTCTCGGTCGAAGGCCAGCGCTTCGTTGGTCTCGTAGAAATGGTAGTGCGAGCCGACCTGCACCGGACGATCGCCGGTGTTCTCGACCAGCAGGGTGACGGTCGGGCGCCCCGCGTTCAGCTCAATGTCGCCGGCGGCGACCATGATCTCTCCGGGAATCATTGTCATCCTCCTCCCTGGGCCTCCTAGCGGATCGGCTGGTGGACGGTCACCAGCTTGGTGCCGTCGGGGAAAGTCGCCTCGACCTGGATCTCGTGAATCATCTCGGCGATGCCCTCCATCACCTGGTCGCGGCTCAGCACCGTACCGCCGGCGCGCATAAGATCGGCCACCGAGCGGCCGTCGCGGGCCCCTTCGACCACGTAGTCGGAAATCAGAGCGATGGCCTCCGGATAGTTCAGCTTGCAGCCGCGCGCCAAGCGGTTGCGGGCCACCATCGCCGCCATGGCGACCAGCAGTTTATCTTTCTCACGGGGTGTCAGGTTCACACCGTACCTCCCTTACTTCCTTGGATTTTTCTTGTCACAAATGCCAGAGCCGCGGCAATGCCGCGGGCAGCCCGGCGAGCACCGAGCGGGCCGCGGCCCAGAAAGCGCCGTAGCTGTCGCGCACCGCCCGGGCGTCGCCCAGGAAGCGCCCGACGACGAGGCCGTTCACCGCCGTCAGGGCCGAGCGCGCGGCCGCCGTGTCCGCCGGCAGCACGGCCCGCAGCGCGTCGAGTTGGGCCGGCGCATCGTCGGCGGCGTAGAGCACGCTGGCGAAAGCGCCGGCACCGCCGAGACCGGCGATCGAGGCCAGCGGCGCCGCCAGATCGCCCTCGGCATGCAGCGCATCGGCCCAGGCCAGCGTCCCGGCGCGGCGGACCCGCCAAGCGTCGTGGATCAGGCCGTGGGTCATCCGTTCGCCGGAGGCGCGGCGGCCGAACACCAGGAACTCGCCGGCCAGCACCCGGGCCCCCGGCGCCACGTCGACCACCGTCTCGCGCCGCAGCCGCGCGCCGTCGAACAGGATGGTTTCCTGGGGCAGCCACTCCAGCCAGGCTCCGCTCTCGGCCGCCAGGGCAACCGCAATGCGGCTGTCGGCGCCCAGCGAGCGGTAAACCTTTTCGGCGGCCTGAGGATAGACGCGGAGCTGCGCGCCCGCGCCCGCAGTGACTGCAACGGTCAGCTTGTCACCGCCGACCACGCCGCCGGAGGTGGTGATCAGGCTGGCCTCGAAGATATCGCCCCGGGCCGGTTGCGGCAGGCGCAGGCTCAAGGGGTCGCGATGATGCAGGTCCACCAGGCGGGTGATGCCGCCATCGGCGCGCACCGCCAGCGCCGCCTCGCCCGCGACCGCCGTGCGGCGCAGCGCGACGACCTTGGCACCGGTATCGGCCCCGCTGTTGCGGGGCACTGCTTCAGACAGCGATGTAACGACGGACATCCGCTTCAACCATTTCCTCGCCGCGGCCCGCGAGGACGATCTCGCCGCGGTCCATGACAGCATAGCTGTCCGCCAGGTCGCGTGCGAAGTCGAAATACTGCTCCACCAGCACGATCGCCATGTCGCCGCGGCCCGCCAGCAGGCGGATGACCCGCTCGATGTCCTTGATGATCGACGGCTGGATGCCCTCGGTGGGCTCGTCCAGCACCAGCAGGCGCGGCCGCATGACCAGGGCACGGGCGATGGCGAGCTGCTGCTGCTGGCCGCCGGAAAGATCGCCGCCGCGGCGGCCCAGCATCGACTTCAGCACCGGAAACAGCTCGAAGATTTCCGCCTCGACATGGCGCTGGTCACGCGGGATCGCCGCGTAGCCGGTGCGCAGGTTCTCCTCCACCGTCAGCAGCGGGAAAATCTCGCGGCCCTGGGGCACGAAGGCGACGCCGCGCCGCGCGCGCTGGTGCGGCGGCAGGCCATCCAGCGGCACGTCCTCCCAGACGATGGAGCCGTTCTTCACCGGCTGCTGGCCGCAGATGGCGCGCAGCAGGCTGGTCTTGCCGACGCCGTTGCGCCCCATGACACAGGTGACCTCGCCCTTGGCGGCGGCCAGGCTGACCCCGCGCAGGGCCTGGCTGGCGCCGTAGTAGAGGTCGATATTCTGCACCTGAAGCATGAGGTCAGCGGCCCTTCTTTAGCGCCCGAGATAGACTTCGATGACGTCGTGATTGCTCTGCAGGCTTTCCAGCGACCCCTCGGCCAGCACCGAGCCCTCGTGCAGCACGGTGACGTGGCAGTTCAGCGCCTTGATGAATTCCATGTCGTGCTCGACCACCACGACCGAATGGTCGCGGGCGATCTCCTGCAGCATCTCGGCGGTCTTGGCGGTCTCCGCGTCGGTCATACCGGCCGCCGGTTCGTCGACCAGCAGAAGGTCGGGGTCCTGCATCAGCAGCATGCCGATCTCCAGCCACTGTTTCTGGCCGTGCGACAGGTCGCCGGCCAGGCGGCCGACGTGGTCGGTCAGGGCGATGCGCTCCAGTACGCGGTCGATGTGGTCGCGCTGCTCGCCGTTCAGCCGGGCGAAGAGGCCGGTGAAGACACCGCGCCCACCCTTCTGCGCCAGTTCCAGGTTGGCAAAGACGCTCTGGCTCTCGAAGACCGTCGGCTTCTGGAACTTGCGGCCGATGCCCAGGTTGGCAATGGCCGCCTCGTCCAGCTTGGTCAGGTCGACATTGCCGTTGAAAAACACAGCGCCGCTGTCGGGCCGCGTCTTGCCGGTGATGACGTCCATCATGGTGGTCTTGCCGGCACCGTTTGGGCCGATGATGGCACGCAGTTCGCCCTCGGTGACGTAGAGGCTGAGGTCGTTCAGCGCCTTGAAGCCGTCGAAGCTGACGCTGACACCGTCCATGTAGAGGATGGTATCGGCCAGGGACCGCTTCGATTCAGGCGACAGCGGACGTGCCGCCCCCTCGGGCACGACGGTTTCGGAGACCGCGTCACTCACCGGCCACCCCCCGGACGCCGGCAGCGCCCTCTTCCGCTTTTGCCGAGCGGCGCCAACGCGCTCCCCAGGGCAGGCGGCCAAGCCCCTGGTCCAGCGAGCCGACGATACCCTTGGGCAGCAGGACGGTAACGGCGATGAAGAGGCCGCCCAGGAAGAACAACCAGATGTCCGGCGCCGCCCCGGTCAGGTAGGTCTTGGCGTAGTTCACCAGCACCGCACCCAGGATGGCGCCGTGCAGGTAGCCGCGCCCGCCGACGGCCACCCAGATGACGATCTCGATGGAATTGGCCGGCGAGAACTCGCTGGGATTGATGATGCCGACCTGGGGCACATAGAGCGCCCCGGCGACACCCGCCAGCATGGCCGAGACGGTGAAGACGAAGAGCTTGTAGACCTCGACCCGATAGCCGAGAAAGCGGGTGCGGCTCTCGGCATCGCGGATGGCGATCAGCACGCGGCCGACCTTGGAGCAGATGATCCAGCGGCACAGCAGGTAAGCCAGCGCCAGAACCAGCGCAGTGGCCGCGAACAGCCCGGCGCGCGTCGTTCCGGCCTGCAGGTCGAGGCCGAGCAGATCCTTGAAGTCGGTCAGGCCGTTGTTGCCGCCGAAGCCCATGTCATTGCGGAAGAAGGCGAGCAGCAGGGCGAAGGTCATCGCCTGGGTGATGATCGACAGGTAGACGCCGGTGACCCGCGAGCGGAAGGCGAACCAGCCGAACACCAGGGCCAGGGCGCCGGGCACCAGCACCACCATCAGCAAGGCGAAGGGGAAAGAGTCGAAGCCGTACCAGTACCATGGCAGTTCCTTCCAGTTCAGGAACACCATGAAGTCCGGCAGATCCGGGTTGCCGTAGACGCCGCGCTCGCCGATCTGGCGCATGAGGTACATCCCCATGGCATAGCCGCCCAGCGCGAAGAAGGCGCCGTGGCCCAGCGAAAGGATGCCGCAGAAACCCCAGATGAGGTCGACGCTGAGCGCCAGCAGGGCAAAGCAGAGGTACTTGCCGAGCAGGCTGACCAGATAGGTCGGAATGTGGAAGGTGGAGCCGGCCGGCAGCGCCAGGTTCGACAGCGGCACCAGCACCGCCACGCCCAGCAGCACCGCCAGCGTGATCTTGGCGCCAAGCGGCGACAACAGCCGGCCGCTATCGCGAGACAACAGCATGGCTCAGGACTCCACCGCACGGCCGCGCTGGGCGAATATCCCGCGCGGTCGTTTCTGGATGAACAGGATGATGGCGACCAGGATGAAAATCTTGGCCAGCACCGCCCCGGCATAGGGCTCCAGGAACTTGTTCACCAGGCCGAGCGACAACGCGCCGACCAGGGTGCCCCACAGATTCCCCACCCCGCCGAAGACCACCACCATGAAGCTGTCGATGATGTAGCCCTGCCCCAGGTTCGGGCTGACGTTGTCGATCTGGCTGAGCGCCACCCCGGCCATGCCGGCGATGCCGGAGCCAAGGCCGAAGGTCATGGCGTCGACCCAGCCGGTGCGGATGCCCATGGAGGACGCCATCGGGCGGTTCTGGGTAACCGCGCGCATCTGCAGGCCGTAGCTGGACCGCCGGATCAGCAGCATCAGCGTGGTGAAGACCAGCAGCGCGAAGACGATGATCCAGATCCGGTTATAGGTCAGTGTCAGGCCGCCGGCCACCTCCCAGGCGCCGCTCATCCAGGCCGGGTTGCCCACTTCGCGGTTGGTCGGCCCGAAGAGGCTGCGCACCACCTGCTGCAGGATGAGGCTGAGGCCCCAGGTCGCCAGCAGGGTTTCCAGCGGACGGCCATAGAGGAAGCGGATGATGCCGCGCTCGATGCCGATGCCGATGGCGCCGGTTACCACAAACGCCGCCGGCACCGCGACCAGCAGCGAATAATCAAAGGCCCCCGGCATGGTAGAGCGGAAAATCTCCTGCACGACAAAGGTGGTGTAGGCGCCCAGCATCACCATCTCGCCGTGGGCCATGTTGATGACCCCCATGACGCCGAAGGTAATGGCGAGGCCGATGGCGGCCAGCAGCAGCACCGATCCCAGGCTGACACCCTGGAAGATGTTGGCCAGAAAGCCGTTGAAGGCGAGGCCTTCCTCGATGGCCTTGAGCGCCGCTTCGGCGGCGGCGCGCACCTCGGGGTCAGGCTCCGTCGGGTTACCATCGCTGTCGGTCACCAGAATGCCGGCGGCCAGCGCGCGCACCTCCGGGTCGGTGAAACTGCCGAGTTCCTGCAGCGCGGCAATGCGCGTGGTTTTGTCGTCGGACTCCGCCAGCCGGGTCGCCGCCAGCGCCCGGCGCAGCCGCGCCTCCACGGCGGCGTCCTGCTCCTTGGCGATCGCCGCCTCCAGGGCCGGGATCATCTCCGTCTGGGTACTGCGGAACACCGCGTCGGCCGCGCGGATGCGCGTCGCCGGGTTGTTGCTGCCCAGGGTCAGCGCGCCCAGGCTGCCCTTCACCAACTGGCGCAGCCGATTGTTGATCTTGATCTTGGAAACGTCGCGCTTGCCGACCTCGCCCAGGGCCTCACCGGTCATCGCGTCGAATATGAGATAGCCGCCCGGGCTGTCCTCGCCGATCACCATGCGGTCTTCCGCGTCGGTGAGGAACAGCCGGCCGTCGAGAAAGGCCTCGAGAACCGGCACCGCGCGCTCGTCACCGCCGGCGAGAATGCGTTCCACCGCCTCGCCCTTGGCATCGTAGGAGGATTCCCGCAGGCCCTGAAGATCCTCCGCCAGATCGGCAAGAGCCGCCGTGGGCAGCAGCAGCCCCAGCAACAGAACCAGGAAGCGCAGTCGGCGGACCAAAGGAGCGACGGACATCAAGGGCGTTCCGGAAACATCTGGAAGAAAGGAAGTCGTGGAGGCGACCCCGCTGGGGCCGCCTCCGACAACAGGCTTACTGCTTCACGTACTTCGGCTCTTCGCAGTTGCCGCAGACCCAGGGATAGGTCCAGTCGGCGGTCAGTTTGGCACTCTCCGGGATGAAGTCGCTCCAGGCGTCGCCCACGACCTCGGCCTTGGTCGACCACACGGTCTCGATCTGGCCATCGTCCTGGATCTCCCCGATCAGCACCGGCTTGGAGAGGTGATGGTTCACGTTCATCACCGCCATGCCGCCGGTCAGGTTCGGCACCTTCTGGCCGTACATGGCCTGGCGCACCGCGTCGACGTCGGTGGTGCCGGCCTGCTCGACCGCCTGACTCCACATCTTGAAGCCGATGTAGGTGGCCTCCATCGGGTCGTTGGTGACGCGCTTGTCGTCCTTGATGAAGGTGTGCCACTGATCGATGAACTCGTCGTTCACGCCGGCCTCGACGCTCATGAAGTAGTTCCAGGCAGCCAGGTGACCGACCAGCGGCGCCGTGTCCAGGCCAGCGAGTTCCTCCTCACCCACGGAGAAGGCCACGACCGGGATTTCCTCGGCCTTGATGCCCTGGTTGCCGAGTTCCTTATAGAAGGGAACGTTGGCATCGCCGTTGATGGTGGAGACCACCGCCGTCTTCTTGCCCTGCGAGGCAAAGGTCTTCACCTCGGACACGATGGTCTGCCAATCGGAATGACCGAAGGGCGTGTAGTTCTCCATGATGTCGTCGTCGGAGATGCCCTTGGCATTCAGGAAGGCCCGCAGGATCTTGTTGGTGGTCCGCGGGTAGACGTAGTCGGTGCCGAGCAGCACGAAACGCTCGGCCTTGCCGCCGTCGTCGCTCATCAGATACTCGACCGCCGGGATCGCCTGCTGGTTCGGCGCCGCGCCGGTGTAGAAGACGTTGCGCGAGCTCTCCTCGCCCTCGTACTGCACCGGATAGAATAGCAGGCCGTTCAGTTCCTCGAAGACCGGCAGCACCGACTTGCGCGAGACCGAGGTCCAGCAGCCGAACACCACATCGACCTTGTCCTTTTCGATCAGCTCGCGCGCCTTCTCGGCGAACAACGGCCAGTCGGACGCGGGATCGACGACCACCGCCTCGACCTGCTTGCCCAGCAGGCCGCCCTTCTTGTTGAGATCGTCGACCATCATCAGGACGGTGTCCTTCAGGGTCGTCTCGGAGATGGCCATGGTGCCGGACAGCGAGTGAAGCACTCCGACCTTGATCGTATCGGCCGCCTGGGCCACCGAACCACCGGCGAGGGCAGCCGCAAAAGCCGCCGCGCCCATCGCCCCCCTAATTACGGATTTCATTGTCTAACTCCGCTAGACGTTGATGTTGCACCGCAAAAGTGTGCGAATATTGGATACAATCTGTCAAGGCTCAAACAAATAAAAATGTCACAAAGCCACAGATAAGAAGGAGTATTTATAGAAAAATACAAATAGATATTAGGCGCGCAAGCCGCTAAATACTTGCGCGTTACTCCCCTGACCAGCCGGTCGGGGGTCTCCCCACCGCGATGCGGTCGCGGTCACCGTCTTCAAGCGCATTGACGTCCTCGCCGGCACCCCCTACTGACGGGAAGCGGACTGTTGTTCAGTCCGCTAGAGGCTGATGTTGCACAGCTGATGCCTCCGGCCTCCGGGTGCCCGGCATCCGGAGGCCACCGGCCCCGGACACCGCGACCACGCTGTCTAGCGCTAGTGCCCTCCCCGCGCCTCGTCCTCCCTCAAAATGTCGACCATCTCCCGCAGATCCACGTCGCGCCGGCTGCGCAGCGAGACGTAGACGAAATTCATCGTGGCGCGTTCACGGACCAGGCTGGCCGGGAACGGCAGGTAGACCAGTTCGTCGGCGCCGAAGGCCGGCGAGGCAGTGCCGACCTGATAGGCGTAACGCATCTCGACATCGACCAGCCGCTGTACCTCGCCGTCGGGGCCATGCAGGTGATCGGGAATGCGCGCGACGCGCAGGAAACTCGGCTTGTCCTCGGCGGCGTCGAAGCCCTCCATCAGCGCGTCGGCCAGCAGGTCGGAGGCGTCGCGCGGAGCCCCCGGCGAGGCCGCATGCGGAGCGGCATGGGGGTGCGAATGCAGGTGCTGGGGATCGGGCGGATGGTTGTGGCCGTGATCGCGGCCGTGGCTGTGCTTGTGGGGCGCGCTCATGCCGTCCCTCCGGTGAAATCGACCGGCTTGTCGATGATGCCCTTGTGGGCCCCCATCTTGCCGTGTGCGACCAGAGTCCCCAGCACGTCGACCATGACCCGCGTCGCGAACAGCGAGGTGATGTCGGAGGTGTCGTAAGGCGGCGAGACCTCCACCACCTCCATACCGCAGATGCCCTCGGCCGCCACCTTGGCGACCAGGCCCAGCGCTTCGCGCGGCAGAAAGCCGCCGGGCTCCGGCCAGCCGGTGCCCGGCACGAAGCCGCAGTCGACACTGTCGATATCGAAGCTGAGATAAACCGCGTCGGCATCCTTCCAGGCGATCTCCAGGGCGATCTCGGCCACCTTGTCGATGCCCAGGCGCTCGACGTCCGACATCGAAATGATGGTGGTATCGCGCTTGCGCGCCTCGACCACCGCCTCGCGCGGCACCTGCCAGCCGCCGATACCGATCTGCACCAGGTTCTTGGCCGGCACGTTTTCCAGGTTGGTGGCGTGGAACCACGGCGTCGTGTGCATGCGCTCGTCCAGGTCTTTTTCCTGGATGTCGGCGTGACGGTCGAAGTGGATGATGCCGATCTTCTTGGAGGTACATTGGGCGATGCCGCGCACGGTGGCGAAGCCGATGGAGTGGTCGCCGCCCATGATCATCGGCAGCGCGCCGGACGAGAACACGTGCCCGACGGCGCGCGATATCTGGTCGAAGGTCTTTTCGATGTTGGCCGGGATGGTGAAGACGTCACCGACGTCGCACAGCGTCATCTGCTCGCGCAGGTCGACACCCATCTCGTAGTTGTAGGGGGTGTAGAGCGCCGAGATGCGGCGAATGCCCTGCGGGCCGAAGCGGGTGCCCGGGCGGTAGGTGGTGCCGCCGTCGAAAGGCACGCCCAGCGCCGCGGCGTCGTAGTTCCCGACTTTGGCGACGTCTTCGATGTAAGGCGCCTTCAGGAAGGTGTTGATGCCGGCATAGTGCGGCAGCTCACCGCGCGCGAATGTCGGGATGCTGCGGTCCTCGATGCTGTCGGCGGCGGCCAGGCCGACGCGCAGGGCCCACTGACGCTCCTTCTGCCAGCCGTCGTCAGGCAGATCCGCCTCCTTCAGCGCCGAGCGCCAGCCCTGCAGCTGCATCTTGTCGAAGTCCGGATGGTGGTGGCGGCGGCGTTCCAGCGGAGCGGTTTGGCCACCGGCGGCACGGCTGATCCGGCGGCTGATATCACTGCACAGCATTGAAGGGTCCTTCGTTCCTGTAAGGCTTCTGGTTGGATTTCCTGTTAAAACGGTCGGCCTCGGCGGCCAGTTCTTCCGGCAGTTCCGGCGGCAGGCTGCGGCGGCGGTCGATCGGCAGGTCGTAGGTGATGGTGGCGCCATAGGCCTCCGGCGCCTGCGGATCCCAGCGCAGCTTGTCGAAGACCAGCAGGCGGGTGCCCAGCTTGAAGCCTTCCTGCAGGTCGTGGGTGACCATGAAGATCGTCATCTTCTCCTCCTCCCACAGCGACAGGATGATCTCGTGCATGCGCTGGCGGGTGCCGGGGTCGAGCGCGCCGAAAGGCTCGTCGAGCAGCAGCACCTTGGGCTTGGGGATCAGCGCCTGGGCGATGGCGAGGCGCTGCTGCATGCCGCCGGACAGCGTCTGGGGATAGGCGTTGCGCGCCTGGGTCAGGCCGACGCGCTCCAGCAGGTGTTCGGCCTCCGCCATGGCGCGGCGGCGGCGCGCGCCAAAAAAGCGCCCGCAGAATCCGGAACCGGCCAGTTCCATCGGCAGGATGACATTCTCCATCACCGTCAGGTGGGGGAACACCGAGTAGCGCTGGAACACCACGCCGCGGTCGGCCTGGGGCTCGTCGGCCAGCGGCGCGCCGTCCAGGCGGATCTCGCCGCCGCTGGGGCGTTCCTCGCTGAGCAGCAGGCGCAGGAAGCTGGACTTGCCGCAGCCGCTGGCGCCGACGACGGAACAGAACGCCTGCGCCTCGATCTCCAGGTTGACCCGCTCCAGCACCATGAAGTCGCCGTAGGCGAGCGAAAGGTTGCGCACGGAAATGAGGCTCACAGCGCCGCCTCCCCGGACTGCCAGGCAAAGGCGCGGCGCGACAGCCGGCGCAGCAGCCAGTCGAGCACGAAGGCCAGCAGGGTGATCCAGGCCACGTAGGGCAGGATGACGTCCATCGCCAAATAGCGTCGTACCAGGAAGATGCGGTAGCCGAGCCCCTCGGTCGCCGCGATAGCCTCGCTGGAAATGAGGAACAGCCAGGCCGGCCCGAGCGACAGACGCAAGGCGCTGATCAGCCGCGGCAGGGTCTGCGGCAGCACCACACGGGTCACGATCTGCCACGTCGAGGCGCCGAGGGTCTGTGCCTTCACCAACTGCTCGCGCGGCAGGCCGGCGACCGACATGGAGAGATCGCGCACCATGAAGGGCGTCACGCCGATGACGATCAGCGTCACCTTGGCCAGTTCGCCGAGGCCGAAGACGATGAAGAGAACCGGCAGCACCGCCAGGGGCGGCACCACCGAAAGCACTGCGACGACCGGCGCGAAGGCCGAACGGGCAAGCGGCAGCAGGCCGATGGCGATCCCGCACACCAGGCCGATCCCCGTCGCCACCGTCAGGCCGAGGCCGAGACGCAGCAGGCTGGCAAGCGTGTCGTCCCATAGAATGTAGGTCCCTTTGCGCGGGTCCGGCTGAAAGGCCAAGCGGTCGATCGCGTCGGCGAAGCTCTGCAGCGAGGGCAGCAGCTTGTCGTTCGGGTTCACCGCCAGGCGGGCGTCGGAGGCCATCAGGTAGGCAGCGGCCAGGAGGATGAAGGGCAGAGCCCCGAGCAAAAGCTGCCCGCCCCGTCCCGGCCGCCGATTGATCAACCTGCCCATAAGCGCCGCGACACCCCCCTTGCCGTTGCCGCCGTAGCCTAAAGAGCGCCGTCCGCCGCCATCTTCATGAAGTCCATGTCGAAGCGCAGCTTGGTGTTGGCCGTGTCGCCCAGGGTGCCGCCGCCGGGAAAGACCATGCCGACGTAGTCAGGGCTCGGCGCCCCCTCGCCCAGGATGCCGTGGTCGAACAGGAAGTTGCGCACCACGTCCATGGTCTCGGCCAGCTTCTCGCTCGTGGCGAAGCCGAGGGCCTCGTCCGGCTCGTAGAACATCTTGGTGGTCGCCAGTTGGGCGTCGTAGCCGGCCAGGTCGGTACCCGACTGCGCGCCCATGAAGCTGCGCGCTGCCTTACCCTCGGCATCGTCCTTCATCATGATGGACATGGTCTCGTACCAGGCGCCGACCAGCGCCTTGCCGAAGTCCGGGTTGTCGGCCAGGGTCTCGGTGTTCACCACCAGCATGTCGATGATTTCGCCCGGGATGTCCTCCGAGGTGTAGAGCACCTTGGCGCCCGGCTCGGCGGCGATCTCGCTGAGCAGCGGGTTCCAGGTCACCACCGCCTCGACCTCGGACGTCTTGAAGGCGGCGACCATGTCGGCGTCGGAGGTATTGACCACCGTCAGATCGCGCTCGGCGATGCCGGCGCTGTCCAGCGCACGGGCCAGCAGATAGTGGGAGACTGAGAGCTCCACCAAGTTGACGCTCTTGCCCTTCAGGCCGGCCAGGGTGAGATCGCCCTTCACCACCACGCCGTCGTTGCCGTTGGAGAAATCGCCGATGATGAGAGCGGTGGAATCCAGCCCGCCGCCGGCCGGAATGGACAGCGCGTCCATGTTGGTCATGACGCAGCCGTCGAAGGCCCCGGCGGTGTATTGGTTGATCGATTCGATGTAGTCGTTGATCTGCACGACTTCGATCTCGATGCCGTACTTTTTGGCCCACTTGTCGACGATGCCTTTGTCGGCCGCGTAGGCCCAGGGCATCCAGCCCACGTAGATGGACCAGGCAATCTTGAAGCTGTCTTTCTTGGCCGCCATCGCCGGCTGCCCCGCCAGCGCCGCTACCGCGACGAGCCCGCACAGCAGCCCTTTCGTCAAACCCCTCCTAGAAACGTAACGCAGCATCCCAAACCTCCTGTTCGATCTCGTTTTTATCGATCGGAGGTCTTTCGACCCGACCCAGAAACACCTGTAAGAGGGACTCCTGAAGCTGGCCTCAGACCTCTTGCAGTGATCTCCCGGGATTTTGGCCCGCCGTGTATCCGGAGCAGTATGTGGCCCCGGAGTGCATCTCTCGGACCAGACACCGTCATGACAACAGCCGGAACCCTAGACGCCCTGCACCGGCATAAGAGCAAGGGCCGTGCCACGGCGCGCAGGCCGCCGGACCGGGACAAAAAGCGGAGAAAAGTGGGGAATGACGGATTCTATGAACACGAATGTTCGTAGAGAAACGATAGGATTGAGCTGTCTATAAAATATGCAGTGCGCAAACGACGCCTAAATTGAAGGCAATTGGACTGCACCCGACGCCACCACCCCGTCCGGCGTCAGGCGGGCGGCGTCAGGCGGGCGGCGTCAGGCGGACGGCGTCAGGCGCGGGCGAGCGTGTCCAGATCGCGCCGCTGCTCGTGCATCTTCAGGAATACCGCGTAGTCGCGGTCGAAGCGCGGACGCGCCGCCGGGTTGGGCTGGCGCTCGCGGCCGCCCTGCTGCATGCCGCCGGCCGCCGCGGCGAGGCTGGGATAGAAGCCGGCCGCCGTGGCCGCCACCATGCCGCTGCCCAGCAGCACGGCGTCCTCGGCCGCCGGCTCGATCACTTTGCAGCCGGCGGCATCGGCATAGAGTTCCATCAGCAGCGGGTTCTTCAGGTGGCCGCCGGTCACGTGCAGGGTGTCGATGCCGTAGCCGCGCTCGTTCAGCGCCTCCAGGATATGGCGCACGCCCAGGGCAATGCCGACGGCCGTGCGCCAGTAGAGGCGGCAGAGGCTGTCGAAGGAGGAATCGAGGGTCAGGCCGCTGATCACGCCGACCGCATGGGGATCGGCCAGGGGCGAGCGGTTGCCGTGGAAATCCGGCAGCACGTGCAGCCGCCCGGCAAGATCGAGGCCTTCGCTCTGGCGCAGTTCCATCACCCGCTCGGCGATGGCGCGGTGCATGGCGCCGTCGGGCACGCCGCCCGCGCCGTGCCAGCGGATCATGTGATCCAGCAGCGCCCCGGTCGCCGACTGACCGCCCTCGTTGAGCCAGCAGTCCGGCAATACGGCGCCGTAGTACGGCCCCCAGACGCCCTGGGTCGGCCGCGGCTCGGCGGAGAGTGCCATCACACAGCTGGACGTGCCGGCGATGAGCGCCAGGTGGCGGTCGATGGCGTTGCGGTCGGCGGCATAGGCCCCGAGCACGCCGAGGGCGCCGGCATGGGCATCGATGAGACCGGCGCCGACGCGGCAGGCAGTGGTCAGACCCAATTCACGCGCCGCCTGCGCGGTCAGGGCGCCGAGGTTCTGGCCGACCGCACTCGCGGTCTCCGGCAGCTGCCCGCGCTGGAGCATGTCGGCAATGCCGACCCCTTCGAAGAAATCCTGCTGCCAGCCTGGATTGTCATGACCCAGGTAGGTCCACTTGCAGGTCAGCGTGCACTGCGAGCGGGCCAGGCTGCCGCAGGCCTTCCACGACAGGAAATCGGCAAGGTCGAAGAAGTAGCCGGCAGCCTCCCAACACTGCGGCAGGTGGCGCTTCAGCCACATCAGCTTCGGGGTTTCCATCTCCGGCGACATGACGCCGCCGATGTAGTCCAGCACGCGGTGACCGGTGGCGGTGCATTCCTCCGCCTCGGCCAGGGCGCGGTGGTCGAGCCACACGATGGTATCCCAGCGCGCCTCGCCCGAGGTGGAAACGCTGAGCGGGGCGCCGGTGCGGTCGCGCACCACCAGGGAACAGGTGGCATCGAAGGAAATACCGGCAACATCGCCGGCCCCGGCGCCGGCGGCCGTCAGGGCACCGCGCACCGCCGCGCAGACCGCCGCCCAGATCTGCTCGGAGTCGTGCTCGCGGTGATTGGTCTGGGGATGGTTCATGTCGATCGGCGTTTCGGCACGGCCGAGCAGTGCCCCTGTCCGGCCCAACACGCCGGCCCGGGCACTGCCGGTCCCGACATCCACACCCACCACCAACTCACCCATCAGGAAACCTTCCGGCCTTTCTCCAGGTCCCGCAACACGGCGGGCAGCCCGCGCATGTCGTCAAAAACGCCGTGCGGGCTGAGCGCCGCCAGCCGGTCCCGATGGGACGGCGTCTGCGCATGACTGCCGCCGGTGAAAGCGAGCACCCGCATGCCGGCCGCGAGCGCTGCGCTAATCCCGGCCGGACTGTCCTCAATCACTATACAGGCTTCGGGCGCCGCATGCATCTGCGTCGCGGCGAAGAGAAAGAGATCCGGCGCCGGCTTGCCGTGGGCAACCATGGTGGCGCTGAACACGCGGTCATGGAAGAAACTGGTCAGACCGGTAACATCCAGCGACAGGCGGATGCGCTCAAGCTGGCTGGAAGAGGCAACACAGACCGGCTTGTCCAGGCGCGCCAGAGTCTGGCGGATGCCCAGGATCGGCTGCAGTTCGGCGCAGATCGCCGCGTTGAGATCGCGGCGCATGCGGGCCAGCGCGGTGTCGCTCACCGCCAGGCCGTACTCGCGACTGAGGATGTCGCAGACCGAGGCAAGGCTGCGGCCCAGGAAGGCCTCGTAGGCGTCCTCCGCATCCATCGTGACGCCTTGCTCGGCCAGCATCTCCAGCAGCACGCGCATCGACAGCGGCTCGCTGTCCACCAGCACCCCGTCGCAGTCGAAGATCACCAGTTCGATCGGCGTTTCCGTCATGCTTGCGGCCCTCCTGGCCCGCGCGCCCGTCTCTGCTTCAGCACGTGGCGCCTTTACCAGCAGGTATAGCCGCCGTCGGCCGCAACGATCGCGCCCGTCACCAGGCTGGCGGCGTCGGAAGCCAGGAAATGGACCACGGAGGCGATCTCCTCCGGCTGACCGACCCGGCCCATCGGCGTCATCTCCAGCCAGACCTTGTACATCTCCGGGTTTTCCTTGATGCCGAAGGAGGTCAGCGGCGTTTCGATATAGGTTGGCGCCACCGCGTTCACCCGCACGCCGCGGGCCGCCCACTCCGCCGCCAGCGAGCGGGTCAGATGGTGCACCGCGGCCTTGGAAGCGTTGTAGAAGGACTGCGGCTGCGGCTTGTTGACGATGAAACCGGACATCGAACCGATGTTGACGATGGAGCCGTTGCCCTGTTCCAGCATCTGGCGGCCGAAGGCGCGGCAGCACCAGAACAAGCCGTCGACATTCACCTCCATGTGGAAGCGCCAGTGCTCATCGCTGGTGTCCTCGGCGCGCACGTCGCTCTTGGCCACCCCGGCATTGTTGACCAGGATGTCGATGCGTCCATACTTGTCCAACACCTGCGCGGCCACCTTGTCGACGGCGGCGGAGCTGGTCACGTCCAGCTCGACGCCTTCGACGGCCAGACCCTGGCGAGCCAGCAGCTCGGCGCTGTCGGTGGCGCGTTGCGGCACCAGTTCGGCGATCACCACCTTGGCGCCTGCCTCGGCCAGAGCCTGGGCGCAGGCGGCACCGATGCCCTGGCCGCCGCCGGTCACCACGGCGACGCGTCCATCCAGTTTCAGTCTCTCGAGATACATATTATTTGGCCTTTCAGCTCAACCAGTTGCCGCCGTCGACGTTATAGGTTTGACCGACGACGTAATCGCTCTCGGCGCTCGCCAGGAAGACCGCCATGCCGGTCAGGTCCTCGGCTCGCCCCATTCGGCCATAAGGTACGGCTTCCCCGACCAAGCGCTTCTTTTCTCCCGGCTGGCGCTTTTCGTACTTCGCGAAGAGGGCATCGACGCCCTCCCAGTGCTCACCCTCGACCACGCCGGGGGCGATGGCGTTCACGTTGATTCCCTGTTCGATGAGATTGAGGGCGCTCGACTGGGTCAAGCTGATCACCGCCGCCTTGCTGGCGCAGTAGACGGCGACCAGCGGCTCGCCGCGCCGCCCGGCCTGGCTGGCCATGTTGATGATCTTGCCGCCGCTGCCGCGCCGGATCATGGCTTGGGCCACCGCCTGCAGGGTGAACAGCACGCCGGCCACGTTGACCGAGAACAGCCGCTCGTAGCTGTCTCGGGTGATCTCGACGATGGGGGCCAGATCGAACAGCGCGGCATTGTTCACCAGGATGTCGATACCGCCGGCCCTGTCCTCGACGGCCCGTACCGCCGCGTCGATCGAGGCCTGGTCGGTGACGTCCAGATGGACCGCAAAGGCCTGCGGGCCGATCGCCGCCGCCGCCGCCTCGGCGCGCGGCAGGTCGATGTCGCCCAGCGCCACGTCGGCGCCCTCGGCGGCATAGGCCTGGGCGAACGCGAGGCCGATGCCCCGCGCCGCGCCGGTGATCAAAGCCGTCTTGCCCTCCAGGCGCTGCATTACATCGCCTTCCCCTCGCCGTCGAAGCGGTGGATGCGGTCGGCCGGCGGCGTCAGCCAAACCCTGTCACCATGACGCACGCCGAACTCACCGCTGACCCGGGCGGTCAGCTGGCCGATCCCGTCGACTTGGATATGCAAGAAGGTGTCGGAGCCGAGATGCTCGGCGACGCTGACCACGCCGGCCCATTCGCCGGCCTCGGTCGACAGTTCAATGTGCTCGGGCCGCACACCGATCGTCTTGGCGCCGTACTTGGCCGCCGCCGCGCCCTCGACGAGGTTCATCTTCGGCGATCCGATGAAGCCGGCAACGAAAGCGTTGGCAGGTTTATTGTAGAGATCCAGCGGCGAGCCGACCTGCTCGATATGCCCGTCGTGCAGCACCACGATCTTGTCGGCCATGGTCATCGCCTCGACCTGGTCGTGGGTCACGTAGATCATGGTGGTCTCCAGCGTCTGATGGAGTTCGCTGATCTCCAGGCGCATGTTCACGCGCAAGGCGGCATCCAGGTTCGACAGCGGCTCGTCGAACAGAAACGCCGAAGGTTCGCGCACGATGGCGCGGCCGATGGCGACACGCTGGCGCTGGCCGCCGGAAAGCTGGCCCGGACGGCGGTCCAGATAGTTCGTCAGGTTCAAGGTCCCGGCGGCGGCCTCCACCTTCTGCTTGATGACGGACTCGTCGATGCCGGCCATCTTCAGCGGAAAGGCGATGTTCTTGTAGACGCTCATGTGGGGATAGAGCGCGTAGGACTGGAACACCATGGCCAGCCCGCGGCGCGCCGGCGGGCGCCCCGTCGCGTCCTCGCCATCGATGAGGATGGCACCCGAGGTTACATCCTCCAGGCCGGCGATGAGCCGCAACAAGGTCGACTTGCCGCAACCCGAAGGCCCGACAAAAACGACGAACTCACCGTCGGCGATTTCCAGGTCGACCCCCGGGATCACCGTTACGTTGCCGAATTTCTTGGTCACCTTCTCCAGGGTGATGGCACCCATTGCATTTCCCCCTATTTGACCGCGCCGAAGGTGAGACCACGGACCAGCTGTTTCTGGCTGAACCAGCCCATGACGAGGATCGGTGCGATGGCGAGCGTCGAGGCCGCCGACAGTTTTGACCAGAACAGACCTTCCGGGCTGGAATACGAAGCGATGAAGGCGGTCAAGGGCGCGGCCTTGGACGCCGTCAGAGTCAGGGTCCAGAAGGCCTCGTTCCAGGCCAGGATGATGTTGAGAAGCAGGGTGGAGGCAATGCCGGGAACGGCCATGGGCGTCAGCACATAGACGATCTCTTTGCCCAGGGAGGCGCCATCCATGCGCGCCGCCTCCAGGATCTCCCCCGGGATCTCCTTGAAATAGGTGTAGAGCATCCAGACGATAATCGGCAGGTTCATCATCATCAGCACGACGACCAGAATGCTGAGCGAGTCCAGCAGGCCGAGAGACTGAGCGATCACGTAAATCGGCATCAGCACGCCAACCGCCGGCAGCATCTTGGTGGACAGCATCCACATGAGGATGTCCTTGGTGCGCTTGGTCGGCGAGAAGGCCATGGCCCAAGCCGCGGGAATGGCGACGATCAGGCCGAGTGTCGTCGACCCCACCGCGATCACGATCGAATTGATGACGTGCCTGAGGTAGTTGGACCGCTCCTGGACCTCGACGTAGTTCTCCAGGGTCCAGTCGAAGAAGAACAGGCTCGGCGGTGTGGCAATCGCCTCCCCCTCGGTCTTGAAGCTGGTCAGGATGGTCCAGAGAACCGGAAAGAACAGCGTCAACCCGACCAGCCAGGCCAGCACCGTGAAGGCGATCTTGCGATTTGTCGTAACAGCGCGTGCCATGGCTCAGGTCTCCAGGTTCTTGCCGATCATGCGGATCAGGAAGACCGCAACGATGTTGGCGAGAATGATCGCCACGACGCCACCGGCCGAGGCGCTGCCGACGTCGTATTGCAGCAGTGCCTGCACGTAGATCAGGAACGGCAGGTTGGTGCTGGCAGTGCCCGGCCCGCCGCCGGTGGTGACATAGATCTCGGCAAAGACCGACAGCAGGAAGATGGTTTCGATCAGCGTCACCACGGTCAGCGCCCTGGCCAGGTGCGGCAAGGTGATGTGGTAGAAGATCGACACCGGCCCGGCGCCGTCCATCTCCGCCGCCTCCTTCTGCTCCTGGTCGAGGGACTGCAGCGCGGTCAGGATGATCAACGTGGCAAACGGCAGCCAGCCCCAGGCGACGATGACGGTGATCGAGAACAGCGGCAGGCTGCCCAGCCAGTCGACGGGCTCAAAACCGAGGCCGCGCGCGATCCAGGCGAACAGCCCGTTCACCGGATGCATCAGCATGTTCTTCCACACCAGCGCCGAAACGGTCGGCATGACGAAGAACGGCGCGATGACCAGCAGGCGGACAATGCCGCGCCCCCAGAACGGCTGGTCCATCAGAATGGCGAGGAAGGTCCCGCCGACGATCGTGGCCAGCAAGGTTCCGCCAACCAACAGCAAGGTGTTGCCGATCGCCTCGAAGAATGCCGGGTCGGTCAGGAAGTATTCGTAATTGCCGAAGCCGGTGAAGGTCTCCATCCCCGGCATCAGCATGTTGTAGCGCAGGAAGGAGAAATAGACGGTCATGCTGAGCGGCACGATCATCCAGGCCAGCAGCATGATGACAGCAGGGGCCATCATGAAACGCGCAGCGGTCTGGGTTTGCAGAGTTGCCATGTCACCGGTTCCCTTCGACCGAGTTCCCTTTGCGGGGTTTCCTTCGGCGGTCGCCGTCGCGCTCAGGCGCGTGACGACGGTGGCTGTGGGCTGCGAAGAAAAATACGGGCCGCCCGATGCTCGGGTGATCGGACGGCCCGCTGGGAGGAAACGCCTACTTGATGTATCCGCTGCGCTTCATCTCGCGCTCGGTCAGGGCTTGCGCATTCTTCAGCGCCTGATCGGCGGAAATCTGACCGGCCAGCGCCGCGGAGAACTGCTGACCAACCGCCGTGCCGATGCCCTGGAACTCGGGGATCGCCACGAACTGAACGCCGACATAGGGAACCGGGTCGACGGTCGGGTTGTTCGGATCGGCCGCCTTGATCGACTCGAGGGTCATCTCGGCGAAGGGCGCGGCCTCCTGGTACATGGCATTGTCATAGAGCGACTTGCGCGTACCCGGCGGCACGTTGGCCCAGCCTTCCTTCGACGCCACCAGCTTGGCGTAGCCCTTGCCGGTCGCCCAGGCGATGAACTTCTGCGCCGCCTCGACCTTCTCGGAGCCGGCCGGCACCCCTAGCGACCACGCCCACAACCAGTTGCCGCGCTTGCCCAGGCCGTTGTCCGGCGCCAGGGCGAAGCCGACCTTGTCGGCGACCTGCGACTCACCCGGGTCGGTCACGAAGGACGCGGCGACCGTGGCGTCGATCCACATGCCGCACTTGCCGGTCTGGAACAGCGCCAGGTTTTCGTTGAAGCCGTTGGAGGAAGCGCCTGGAGGGCCGGCGTCCTTCATCAGGTCGATGTAGAAGGTCAGCGTGTCCTTCCAAGCGGCCTGATCGAACTGAGGCTCCCAGTTTTCATCGAACCAGCGCGCCCCGAAAGAATTGGCGGTGGCCGTCAGGAAGGCCATGTTCTCGCCCCAGCCGGCCTTGCCGCGCAGGCAGATGCCGTAAACCTCGTTGTCCTTGTCGGTGATCTTGCGCGCCGCATCGGCAACGAAATCCCAGGTCGGCGCATCCGGCATCGTGAGGCCGGCCTTCTCGAACAGGTCGGTGCGGTACATCACCATGGAGCTCTCGCCATAGAACGGCGCGGCGTAGAGCTTGCCGTCGACGGTAAGGCCACCGCGGATCGCCGGCAGCAGGTCGTCGACGTCGTAGCTGGCGCCCAATCCATCGAGCGGCACCAGCCAGCCCTGCTTGGCCCAGATCGGCACTTCATAGGTGCCGATGGTCATGATGTCGTACTGGCCGCCCTTGGTGGCGATGTCCGTCGTCACCTTCTGGCGCAGCACGTTCTCCTCCATCGTCACCCAGTCGACGGTGATGTCAGGATTCTGCGCGGTGAAGTCATCCGTCAGCTTCTGCATCCGGATCATGTCGCCGTTGTTCACCGTGGCGATGGTCAGGGTGGTGGCCGCAAAGGCCTGGCTCGCGAGCAGTGTCGCGGCACAGGTTCCCATGAGGACTGGCATGAATTTCATTGTGTTTCCTCCCGAGGCGTTGTTGGGCAATTGCCTACGTTAAGGGCAATTACTCATACGTCGACACGGCTCGTCAAGGCAGATTCGTTGCTGCACTGCACAAGGAAATCCGCAGAAGGTCGCCGTTTTTACCGATTTCAGAAGTAAGTTCTAGGGCCTAGCGTACAGCCAGCAGTTGTTCGGCCGTCCACTCGTCGGTGATCAGGCCGTTCACCAGCCGATGGGTGACGGCGACTCGGATGCCCGGCAGCTTCACCGCGCCTTTGGCAACGGCGATGACGCGCGAGCGCTCCGTCGAGGGGATCGGCGCCGAAGCGACGCGGGCGTTGGTCAGCCCTTCGATCATCTGTCCTTGGGCATCGAAGGCCCAGCCGACGATCTCCATCACCGCCCCCGCCTTCTTCAATGCCGTCAGCTCCGCCTTGGCGAGGAAGCCGTCGACATACAGCGGCGCCTGGGGGCCGAGGTCGCCGATACCGATGAAGGTCACGTCGGCCTGCGCGGCCAGCTCCAGGGTCGAATGCACCATGATCTGCCGGTGCAGCAGGTCGCGCTCTTCTTCAGAGGACGCCACCACCGGCAGCGGCAACGGATAGTGGCGGGCATTGACCACATCGGCCATGGTGAAGATGACGCTGTAGAAAGCGGCCGAGCCGTCCGGCGCGAAATTCCCGGTCAGCGAGACGATCTTCTTGTCCGGGGCGTCGATGCGCGGCAGCAGTTCGCCGGCGGCCTTCAGGGTGCGGCCGGTGCCGATCGCCATCACCTTCATGTCCGGCGACTTCAGTTGGCGTTCGATCTCGGCCGCAGCGGCATCGGCAACGCCCAGCGTCGTCGAGTCCGAAGCCGGGTCCGTCGGCACCACTTCGCAACAGGCCAAGCCGAAGCGCTCCCGCAGGCGCACCGCCAGATCCAGGCAGTTGGCCAGCGGATGGTCGAGGCGCACCTTCACCAAGCCCTCGGAAACCGCGAGAGACACCAGACGCTGCGCCGACTGGCGCGAGATGCCCAGCTTGGCAGCGATCTCGTCCTGCGTATTGCCGGCCACATAGTAGAGCCAGCCGGCACGCGCCGCGTCGTCCAAGCGGCCGTCGCCGCTGTCTTTGCGCTTCTTCACGGCCGAACTTCCACGGGGTGCTTCTCCAGGACGCCACAGAGCCAAGGCTGCGGCAGTCTACCCAGACAGGCTGCGCCGTATAGCCAAAAATTTCTCCGGCAACGGCAGCCGGCGACGCCGGACGCCACCGCGGCTAGCGCTTTTTGCCGCCGCGCCCCGCCGACGACGGGCCTTTGCGGGGCCCAGACTTCCCGGCGGCCACCCGCTTGCGTCGGGGCGCCGGTTTGGACTCCTGGACCACCTTCTGCGCCTCTTTCGGCCGAGGCCCGTAGGATCTGAACAACTCCGCCACCCGGGCGATCTCGTCGTCGGGCAGCAACCGTGGCTTGCCGAGAGAGCGCGCCAGAACATACTGCTTAGCCAGGGTTTCCACCTCACCGGCCAGCCACAGCGCGCGCTGCAGGCTGGGCCCGGTAGCGATCACGCCGTGGTTCGCCAGCAGGCAGGCGCTGCGGTCCTCCAGCGCCACGAGAGCGTGGCGGGAGAGTTCCTCGGTGCCGTAGGTAGCATAGGGCGCGACACGGATCGTCGGCCCACCGGCGGCGGCGATCATGTAGTGCACCGCCGGGACCTCCACGCCGCAGATCGCCAGCGCCGTCGCATAAGTGCTGTGGGTGTGCACCACGGCACCGACGTCCGGGCGCGCCCGCATGATGTCGAGATGGAAGCGCCACTCGGAGGACGGCGCCAGTTCGCCGTCGTAGCGGCCGTAGTCGCTGGTTCCGAAGGCGCCGGTCAGCGTCATCGGCACGATGTTCTGCGGCGTCATCTCTTCGTAGGGCAAGCCCGACGGCGTGATCAGCAGGCTGTCGCCGTGGCGCACGCTGATGTTGCCGGAAGTGCCCTGGTTGATGCCGAGCGCGTTCATCGCGCGGCAGGCCTCGACGATTTCTGTCCTGAGTTTCAGTTCTGCTTTCTTCATCACCCTAGCTCTTCACAACCCAGCCCGCGCCCAAAGCGCCGCTCCACGCGCCGCTGCCGCCCTGTCCCATTCTCCGGTCTAGGACCTGTCCTCCGGCAAGCGGCGTCGATCAAGCAGGCTCCGGGCGAGGCCTCGGCCGAACTCGATGGTGCAGCCGACGGCAAGGCCGATGGCCGCGTCGAAAACCAGGGCCGCGAGCGCGGTCAACGCGATGGCCGGCCAGCAGTCCGGGCGGGCATCGAACAGACGCTTGGAGATCGCCAGCTCGGCGCCCGCCAGCACCAGGAAGGCGCCGACCGCCGGCAGGGGAATCATCGCCAGCAGGCCAAGCGCCGCATCGGAGAAGAACAGCGCCAGGACGAGGAACATCGTGCCGAGCAGCAAAGGCGCCGCTCCGGTACGCGCGCCGAAACGGTGGTGTGCCTGCAGGCCGCCGGCGCCGTGACACATGGGCAGGGCACCGAAGGGCGACAGCAGCAGGTTCGCCGCCCCCGAGGTGAGGCAGAGGCGGCGCTCGGAAACCGCGCCACCGGCCCCGGAGCCGGTGGCCTCCGGATAGAGCGAGCGGGCCAGGGCGGCGGTGATGATGACGGCATTGGTAATGGTCAGGGCGATCTGCGGCAGCACCGCCATGTGCAGTGCGGCGGCCATGTCGGCTAGGCTGGGGACGACCAGGGCCGGCAGCGCGAAGCCCGGGGAAAGATCGCCGGGCGGCGGCGCCAGTCCCGCCACCTGCCCGGCCAGCAGCGCCACCGCCAGGCCGATGAGCGCCGCCGGCCAGCCGCGCCGAAGGCTGAGGCCGAGCAGCAGCACCAGCATGGCAAAGCCGAGCCAGGGCACCGCCACCACCAGCTTCAATCCGAGCAGCGCGAAGCTCAACCCCAGCCCGAGCCGCAGACCGGCAATCACCGACGGCGGGATCGCCCGGGACAGCCGGTCGATGATGCCACTCGCCCCCAGGATCAGCAGCACCGCACCGAGGATCACCCCGGTGGCGGCGACCGCGCCGGGCGCCAGGCCCGATGTGACGATGACCGCGGAGACCGCCTTCATCGGCTGTACCGGGATCGGCAGGCGGTAGACGAGGCCGGTGAAGAAGTAGAACAAGCCGAAGCCGAAGAGCACGCCGCTGGAGGTGAGCCCGCCCAGGGTCAGCACGGAAATCACATGCGGCAAAAAGGTGCCGAGGTCGCCGAAGGCACCGCTCAGCTCCCGCCCGTTGATCCGAAATCCCCGCAAGACACTCACTCTCCCTCGCCCGGCCCCTTCCGGATGCTACCATGCGTACCGTGACGAAATCCGCCATTTTCTCCCGCCGCATCATCGGCGGCGGTTCTGAAAAGCGCAAGAGGTCGCCCGCTATACTATTGTTTTTTCTGGCATAACGAGAGGCCCCGGCTGTTTTGGGGCCCCCGTCCAGTCCTTAGTCGCCAAGCGGGACCGTCAGGCCGACCTTGGTGCGATCCATCACGACCGAGGTCCGGAAGCGCTTCACGTTCTCATCGTCGAAGAACAGGCGATGGGTCAGGTGCTGGAAGTCGTCCATGTCTTTGGCCAGGGCAATGAGGGCGAAGTCCGCTTCGCCGGTGATGTAGTAGCATTGCTGCACCTGGGGTTCCGCCCGCGCCTTGCGGCGGAAGGCGTCCAGTTGGTCGATCCGCTCGCGCTCCAGTTCCACCAGGATCACGAATGTCATGGTGTAGCCGACGGCTTGCGGCGAGATCACCGCCCCCTCGCCGACGATCACGCCTTCCGCCTTCAGGCTCTTGATCCGACGCTGCACCGTGGCGACCGACAAACCGGTCTCCGCCGCAATCGTCTCAAGTCTTTCACGCGCGTTCGCCTGCAACAGCCGCAGTATCGTCGCGTCGCTGACGTTCAGTTTCATTCCGGCCGTTCTCCGTCCGATCCCATGAGGGGCAGCGAGAACAAGCGGCCACGGCCGCTGCGCGGTGTATCATCGCCAGCAAGCCGCAGCAGATGCCAGGCCAGCGCCTGGTTGCTGGAGACGACCGGCTTGCCCAGCCTGGCTTCGGCCTCTTCGATGATCCCCGCCGCCTGCAGGTTGGTGCAGGAGATGAAGACACCATCGCAGTCGGCCGCCGTCGCCACCGTCGATACCGCCCGCAGGATGCTGTCCGGCGTCATGCGGGCCACGATGCCGTCGTCAGCCACCCCGAAGGAGCCGAAGGAAACCGTTTCGATCCCGACCGCGGACAGCTTGTCGCGCATGGCATCGGAAACCGCCGCCACATAAGGCGTGACGAAACCGACCTTCCTGATGCCCAACACCTTCAGCGCGGCCTTGACCGCCGTCAGCGGGTTGGTGGCGGCAACCCCGGGACGCACGGCACGGATCACCTCGGCAACACGATCCTCGCCGATGATCGTGGCGCCCGATGTGCAGGCATAGGCGATAACGTCGAAAGGCGCACTGCGCGGCAGCAGGCCGACGGCGGCCGGCAGCGTCGCCTCCATGGTGGCCAGAGTTTCCGGCGTCACCTCGGGGGCACTCGGCACACGGCTATAGTGGACGCGGGCGTTGGTGCCGGCGAGCAGGGCGGGAAACTCGGCTTCGACGATCTCGTCGGTCTGCAGCAGGACGACGCCGAAACGGCGGATCGGCACCGCACCGGGAATTTCGCTTTCCGTATCGAACGCCAGGCGCATCAGGTCCACTTCCTCAAATGACCGGCAGTTCCGGCGCGGCGCGGCGGGTCAGCAGCTCTGCCCCGTCCTCGCGCACCACAATATTCTCCTCGTGCACCATGACCTTGCCTTCGGCGAAAGTCATCCCCGGCTCCAGGGTCAGCACCATACCGGCCTCCAGAACGGTGCGGTCCCAAGGGGTGTGCGAGGGCCATTCGGTGAGCTGCATGCCGAGGCCGTGGCCCATGCGCCCGACATCGTTGCCCAGAGCTCCGCCCCGCTCCAGAACGTCCTGCATGGCAGCGAAAAGCTCGGCGCAGGAAACACCGGGGCGCGCCACCGCCAACCCGGCCTCGGTGGCGCGCCAGACGACCTCGTAGGCGCGGCGCACCGCATCGTCGACGCGGCCGATGGCGAAGTTGCGGTCGAAGTCGCAGAAGTAGCCGTCGAACAGGCAGCCGGTATCGAGGATCAGCACGTCGCCCTGGCGCAGGGCACGGCCCGAGGGCGGCGAAATGATATCGCCGTAGCCGCCCTGCCCGGCCCCGCCGACCAGGTAGGACACGTCGTCGACCCCGCGACTCAGACATTCGATCTTGAATCGGCGGAACACCTCGATATCGCTCTGCCCGGCGGCAAAGAGCTGCGGTGCGGCCGCAAAGGCGCCGGAGACGACATCGCAGACATAGGCGATCTTTTCGATCTCGCGCGCCGACTTCACCATCCGCAGGCCGCGCAGGATCGCCGTGGCATCCTGGAAAGCCGCATCCGGCAGCCGCCAGGCAAGCTGTTCGAAGTCGCCCAGCGGCAGGCGCAGGTGGGTCTCCTTGCCCTTGGCGATGCCGATACGTCCCCTCTTGCCCGCCAGTTCGGTCAGCGCCGCCGCCAGCAGGCTGCAACCGTCGTCCTCAGGCTGCGGCGACGGCCAGTTGCGGATGTCGTCGATCCAGGTGCGCCCCATGCAGTCGACGCCGATGGTGGGGATGACCGCCACGGGCTTGCCCTCGGCCGGCACCACCAGGAACCACGGCCGCGTCGGGCTCTGCCAGAACTGGGTCAGGAAGCCGGTGAAGTAGCGCACCTCCGGCTCGGTGGTCAGCAACAGGGCGTCGAGTCCCGCCGCCGCCATTCTTTGCTGCGCAAGCGCCGTCCGCGCCTCGAACTCGGCGGTGGGAAAGCCACGGGCGGGAACCGCCGCGGTGTCGGACATGATCCGCCTCCTGATACCCTCTCGGGCCCCAATGCGGGCCGCCCCCAGTCTGCCGATTAAACGTGACGCCCATCAGTCACATAATGCGCTTAAACTATCTGTTTTTCCCGGTATGTTCTATTCTAGTGATGAGCACCGAGCATCAATAGGCCCTATTCTAAAATAATGATGCTACACAACACCGCGCGGGGAGAGCCGGCCAAACCCCGCCTCTTCAGGCCCATCGCCGACCGCCCCCTGGCCTTGCTGCGCCAGTGCCCGGCCTACGCCCCGACACCGCTGCGCGACCTGCCGGACCTCGCCGCCGCGCTCGGCGTCGCCAGACTCTTCGCAAAAGACGAAAGCCAGCGCATGCGGCTCGGCAGCTTCAAGGCGCTGGGCGGCGCTTTTGCCGTGGCGCAGATGGTGAGCGACGCGGCCGCCACGCCGGAACCGGTGGCGGATCTGCAGGGGGAGCGCGCCAAGGCCGTCGCCGCCGGAATGACTTTCATCACCGCCAGCGCCGGCAACCACGGCCTTTCGGTCGCCGCCGGGGCGAGAGTGTTCGGCGCGAAGGCGGTCATCGTGCTGTCCGCCACGGTGCCCGAAGGCTTTGCGAACCGCATCCGGTCGATGGGGGCCGAAGTGATACGGGTGGACGGCAGCTACGAGGACAGCGTTGCCTTCGCCATAGGGGCGGCCGAGAAAAACGGATGGCTGCTGCTGGCCGACGGCTCCTGGGAGGGCTATATCGAGCGGCCGGCCCTGGTGATGGAAGGCTACACCGTCCTGGCCGAGGAATGCCGCGCGGACTTCGAGGCCGGCGGCACCTGGCCATCGCATGTCTTCCTGCAAGCAGGTGTCGGCGGGCTTGCCGCCGCCGTCGCCGCCCACATCCGCACCCTTTGGAAGCAACAGCCGGCGATCGTCGTGGTCGAGCCGGAAGCGGCGCCCTGCCTGATGGCAAGCCTGCGGGCCGGGCGGTTGACGCGGGGCGACGGCCCGCCGTCGAACATGGGGCGCCTGGACTGCAAGGACGCCTCCTTGATCAGTTACGAATCGCTGCGGTCGGACGCCGACAGCTTCATGACGGTCACCGACAGCGAAGCCGCCGCCGCAGCGCAGCTGCTGACCGGGCACGGCCTCGCCACCACGCCGAGCGGTGCCGCCGGTCTGGCGGCCGTCAAGGCGACGGCGCCCGGTGCCGACAGCCGCTGCCTGGTCATCGTCTCGGAAGGCCCCGAAAGCGGCTGACCGGCCCTATCCTGTCGGCTTGCGCAGGCCTTCGGCCATCATTTTACCCTGGATTGCCGCCGCATCGCGGGCTACCACTGCAGGCAGCGAACATTGTAGAAGGATGACGATCCTATGGCGCTATTCCGGCCTCTGAAAATGGGTGGCTTTGTTGCCGGCGCCTTTGCTTTGTCGCTTGCCTTCGCGCAGGCACAAGACGGCACCTCCGGTTCACCGCCGCAGTCATCGTCGGGCGACATCGTGGAGCAGGTCCAGGAAGACGCCGGCCACGTCGTCGATAAGACGGCTGAATTAGGCGAGAGCGTCGGCGACACAGCGGAAAAGACCGCCGACACGGTTGCCGGAAAAGCCGAGACGGCATTCGACTGGGCTAAGAAAAAAAGCACACAGGCCTACAGCTATTCAAAGAAGAAGCTTGAAGAACTTTTTGACTAGGAGCGCTCCGATGCGGATCCCCTCTGCGATTTTCACGATCCTTTCCCTTGCCCTGCTTCTCACCGCCTGCGCCCGGACGCTGCCCGTCTACAACGTCACCGAGGCGCCGGTGGTCACCGGCTCCGGAACAACCCCCAGTCTTAATCAAGTGGAAGACGCGATCGTCAAGGCCTGCCGGGACAAGGAATGGTTTGCCGATCCTGTTGCCGATGGGCATATCGTCGCCAAGGTCCGGGTGCGTAAACACACCGCCGTCGTCGATATCCTCTACTCCCCCACCAACTATTCCATCACCTACAAGGACAGCGAGATGCTGCTCTACGATGGCACGCTGATTCACCGGAACTACAACAAGTGGGTCCAGCTCCTGGCCGACCGGATCGATCAGGAACTTAACAGCCTCTAGAAGACGCTGGCGGCCGTGATTTCGAACTGATCTGCGCCGCCGGCCGGCTGACCGAAAATATGCTGGTGCCAAGCGATCGCGTCGCCGCCGTCAGGCTGCCAAAGGGCGAGGGCCAAACGGTGGCCGCGGCGGAATTCACCCAAGGCCAGCTGCCAATCCCCGGCATTGCCCCGCGGCGGCGGCGCGTGCCACTCGATGCGGCGTCCCGCAATCTCCACCGGGACCCCGGACAGACCTCTCCAGATGGTGCTGCCGATCGCCTTGACGGCGGCTTCTTTCAACGTCCAGAGGGCGAGCGCTTCGCTTGCCGCCCTCTCGCCGCGGGCCTCGATGTGCCGGCGCTCGTCATCAGGATAGAAGCGGCGCGCGATTTTGAGGACCTCTGGCGCCCGGCTGAACGGCTCCACATCAATACCAACGCCCGACGCCCGCACGACGGCGAGAACGGTTTCCCGCCGCGAATGCGAAAGGCAGAAGTCGATGCCCGCCTGACGCGGGTGCTCGAGGATCAGCTTGCCCTCTGCGCCCCGGCCGAATGCCAAAGTCCCGGGATCGCAACCGAGGTGACTGGCGAGCGCTTGCCGCAGGAGGATGCGGCCCAGCCGGTAGCGCTGCGCCCGAACCGGGTTTGCCATGGATTCGAAGCGGGCCCGCTCGTCTGAACTCAGCAGGCCGTGCCCGTCTTGACACAATTTCTCGCGCGCCAGCGCATCCTCCGGCAGAAACCACAGATGGACGTCGCCGAGCGCCAGGGCCTCGGACAGGAGGTCGCCGGGCTGCGGCTGACCGTTTACTGCCATCGCCGGAAAATCAGAGAGGTATTGACGCCGCCAAACGCAAAGTTGTTGGACATCACATACTCCGTCTCGATCTCCCGCCCCTCTCCCATGATGTAGTCCAGCTCGGCGCAGCGCTCGTCCACCTGTGTCAGGTTGATCGTCGGCGCGAACCAACCCCGCTTCATCATCTCGATGGTCATCCAGGCTTCCAGGCTGCCGCAGGCGCCCAGCGTGTGGCCCATGTAGCTCTTCAGGGAGCTGATCGGCACCGGACCACCGAAGGCCGCCCGCGTTGCCTGGGACTCAGCAACGTCGCCAACGTCGGTGGCGGTGCCATGGGCGTTGACGTAACCGATGACGCCGGGCTCGAGGCCGGAATCCTGGATGGCAAGGCGTATAGCCGCTGTCATGGTGCCGCTGGACGGCTGGGTCACATGCTGACCGTCCGTATTCGTCCCGAAGCCGACGACCTCGGCCAGGATCCTTGCCCCGCGCGCGGTCGCGTGTTCGAGGTCCTCCAGGACCATCGCTGCGGCCCCCTCTCCCACCACCAGGCCGTCACGGCTTCGGTCGAAAGGCCGCGGAGTGGTCGTCGGGGCGTCATTCAAGGTGCTGGTGGCAAAGAGCGTATCGAAGACCGTTGCCTGGGACGGGCAGAGTTCGTCGGCGCCGCCGGCGACCATGACAGTCTGCACGCCGGCGCGGATCGCTTCATAGGCCGCGCCGATTGCCAGGCTGCCGGAAGTGCAGGCCGTCGACGTCGGGATCAGGCGGCCGCAGATGCCGAAAAAGACCGATACATTGACCGCCGTCATGTGCGGCATGATCTGAATGTAAGAGTTGGCCTTCACGGAATCCGTATTGTTGGTGATCAGCATCGTCGCAAGATCGCTCAAGGCCGGCGGCGAGCCGGACGAGGAGCCGAAGGCAACGCCGGTCCGGCCGCTCTTCAGGACCGGATCATCGATCAGCCCCGCCTCTTCGAGGGCCAATTCGCTGGCGCGCGTCGCCAGCATGCCAAGCCTGCCCATGGACCGCGTGCGCTTGCGAGTATAATGCCGCGGCAGATCGAAGTCGGGCACCACGGCGGCGAGCCGACTGTTCAAGCCCTCGAAACGCTCCCACTCGGGCATGTAGCGGACGCCGCTTTGCAGGCCCTTCAGATTCGCCTCTATGTCTTCCCAGGTCACACCGATCGGACTGAGGCCGGCCATGCCTGTGATGACGACACGCTTCATCAGATCATTCCACCGTTCACGGAGATCACCTGCCGGGTCACATACTCCGCCTCCGGCGAAAACAGATAGGAGACCAAGGCGGCGACCTCCTCCGGACGGCCCAGCCGGCGCGCCGGAATCATTTTCAGCACCTGTTGCAGATCCATCTCCTCCGTCATCTCGGTCTCGATCACGCCCGGTGCGACGCAGTTGACCGTGATACGCCGCTTGGCCAGCTCGACGGCCAGAGCCTTGGCGGCGGCGATCAGGCCGCCTTTGGCCGCGCTGTAATTCACCTGGCCGCGATTTCCCATCAAGCCGGAAACCGAGGACATCGCCACGATCCGGCCGCCCTGCTTGGCCTGGACCATCGGCATCACGACCGGATGGAGGACATTGTAGAAGCCATCCAGGTTGGTGCGCATCACGATGTCCCAATCCTCCCCCGGCATGGCCGGAAAGGCGTTGTCGCGGTGAATGCCGGCATTGCAGACAACCCCATAGTACGCGCCATGGCGCGCCATGTCGTCCTCCAGGGCGCCGGCCACGGCATCGCGGTCGCCGACGTCGAACTGCAGCAGGCGTCCGGCGCCGCCCACGTCACGTATCCGGGCCTCCAGGGCCTTGGCCGCCGCTTCCCCGCGGTGGAAGTGGATCACAACCTCAAAGCCGTCAGCCGCGAGGCGTTCTGCAATCCGGTTGCCGAGGCCGCCACTGGCCCCGGTCACAAGAACCGAGCGCGTCATGCCATCGCCCCTTCCAGAAAGGTTTGAGGGTCCGCCGGCTGAAAGACATTGATACGGGCTGTCGCCAAAACGCTCTCCTCTTCGGCCACCTGGCAGCCGAAAACCGCCATCTGTCCGTCGTCCCACTCCTTGGAGACGCGGATCGTCAAATAGCTGCCCAGCGCGAAGCGATCCGAGGTCACTTCGTAGCGCCTGGTGCCCAGCAGAAAACCGATCTTGATGCCGCCGCCGGCCTGCCGGGCCTGAATACCGGAGAACAGCGCAACGGTCTGGGCCATGTATTCGATGCCGACCCAGGCCGGAACGCCGCCCAGTTTGGGCGCATAGAAGGGACAGTTCTCCGCAATCCGCACGCCGGCCAGGGCCCAGTCGTCACCGGCATCAATCGCATCGTCGATGAGGACCATCGTGCGGCGGTGCGGCAGCAATTCCTCAACCGACCAGGGCAGATCCATCACGCCGTCCTCCCCACCACGAGGGACACATTGTTGCCGCCGAAGGCCAGGGCATTACAAAGGAAAATGCGCTCGGCCGAAGCATCGAGCCGCTGACCCGGCACGACCAGGGAGTCGCCCAGCAACCCGTCCTCGGCTTCTCCGTCCCAGAAATGCGGCGGCAGGAGCCCTTCGGCATTGAGGGCGCTTGCCGTCAGCCAGCAATGGGCCACGCCCATCGCGCCGGCTGCCCCCAGCGTATGCCCGATGCGGCCCTTGGACGAACTGCAGGGAATTCTTTCACCGAAGATATCCAAGACGGCTTTGCTCTCCATCGCGTCGTTCTGTTCGGTCCCGGTGCCATGCAATTCGACGAAGGCCAGATCCTGCGGTGCAAGGCCGGCATCCTGGATCGCCTGGCGCATGGCGAGCTTGATACCCTCTGCCTCCGGGTCCGGCGCGGTCATGCTGTAGGCATCGCAGGAAGCCCCCGCCCCCAGCAAGGCAATCTCCGATTCCTCGCGCTGCATCAAAAACACGGCCGCGCCCTCACCAATCGTCGTGCCGTCCCGATTTCGGCTGAAAGGATTGCAGCGCCCTTTCGACAATGCAGAAATCGCCTGGAAACCGCCGACCGTCAGCCGGCACAGGCTGTCGACCCCACCGACCAGAACGGCATCGGCCATACCGGCACGGAGCAGGCGGCGCCCATCGGCGATTGCCTGGGCGCTGGAGCTGCAGGCGGTCGACACCGTGAACGCCGGCCCCGTCAGCCCCAGGTAACGCGCGGCGATCTCGCCCGGGCTGCCCAGTTCCTGCCGCCGCATGTCGAAATCCGCCTGCAAGGCGCCCGCTTTGACAGCCTGAAAGAATGACTTCTCGCCGGCCTCCAAACCGGAAGTGCTGGTGCCGAGGACGACCGCGATCCGGCCCCGCCCGAATTTCGACATCGCAGCCTCAAGGCCGCCCCGTATCTGTTCGATCGCTTCAATCAGCAGGCCCGCATTGCGGCTGTCAAAGCCCGACAGTTCTGCCGGCAGGTGCGGCAGCCCCCCATCCACCTGCCCGACACAGACCGGCTCGCCCGACGGGAGGAGATCGTCACGGCTGGCCAACCCCGCCTTCTCTACCCGCATCAGGTTACGCGACACGGTCGCCTTGCCTCTGCCGAGGGGGCTGACGATCCCTAAGTCGGCCAGAAACACCGGATGTCCGCTCATCCCTGGCCCGCTTCGCTTTCAATGGTGTGAATCTGCAACTGATAAGGCCGATCGAAATGTTGGATGATCAGGTCGCCGTCCCCGCCGGCCGGCGGATAGTCTATCTTCACCAGAAGTTGCCGCTGGGGGCCGTAGATTTCGCGCCCGGCGGCATCCGTGCCCGGCAGCAGCCGGTTGCCGTGCCGCGACAACTCCCGCGCAATCTGTTCCCGAGGCCAATGCGCCAGTTGAAAGTCGGAAAGGATGTGGCGTGGATCGAAAGGCAGGGCCGCGCCCTCCAGGGTGGAAGCCCTGAGGCCCTGCGAGTCCAGTTCCAAGGTAAAGAGAGGGGCGCCGATGAGCGACAGCCCCACCATGACCATCCGGTCCGCGGTAATATCCACTTCGACACGCAGCGAGCGCTGCTCGCCATTGAATTCAGCCGTCACGATCTGGCTCAGGGAGAGAGCGTGTCCCAGGCTCCCGGGCAGCAGCGGGGTACTCAAAAGGGGGACTCCCCGCTCCGCTTCCTGCGCGTCTTCGGGCACAGCCTGGACGCAGCCGGTCAGGCCGGCCGCCAGCACGACCATGGCAATCAGCTTGATCATCGGCCCCTGCAGAGCTCGGCCAGGACGGCGAGACGGCGCTTGGGCTGCGCCACATAGGGGTTGTCCTGGTCCCAGGCGTAGCCTGCCAGAATCGAACAGATCATCCTTCTAATCCGAGGGTTATGGTCCCGCGAGAAGATTATGTCCTGTAAGCGGGTGTCATACCAAGCCGATACGAACTGGCGGAATGTCTCCACACCCCGGCCGAGCGGAAGCGCGTAGTCCTGCTGCCAATCCGTCGACTCTCCGCTCAGTTGCCGGTCGAGCAGGCCGGCTGCGAGGGAGGCGGACTTCAAGGCAATGGTGACCCCGGAGGAGAACACCGGGTCGATGAACCCGCCGGCATTGCCGAGCAGGGCGAAACCCGGACCGTGAAGCCTTGTGACCTGGGAAGCATAACCGGTCACCCGCCGCACCGGCACCGGATACTCCGCCCCCCGCAACAGCTCCCCCAGGCATCCGGTTTGCGCCACGATCGCCTGCAGGGCCGCCAGGGCATCGCCCGCGAAGTCCGCGAAAAACGCCTGCGGCCCTACAACTCCCAAAGACGCGGTACCGTCGGCAAAGGGGATCAGCCAGAACCAGACGAAATGATGCTCGGGATGGACCGTGATGAGAATCTTGTTGCGGTCGAACCCGTCGTCCTCCAGGCGGTGTCGCACATGGGTGAAGATCGACTCCCGGGCGGGCCCCTCCCCCGGCGCTTCGAGATCGAGCAGACGGGCGAGGGACTTGCCGAAGCCGCTGGCATCGAGACAGAAGCGCGCGCGCAGTTCGCCCGACCGGCCGCCCGCATCGTCATAGGAGAGACAGGCCGAGGTTTCCTCGAAGCGGGCGCCCGTCAGGGTACAGCCATAGTGGATCGCGGCGCCGGCTTTCCCGGCTTCATCCGCCAGCAGCTTGTCGAAGGGCGCGCGCTGCACCTGGAAGGTCGTCGCCTCGCCCGGCGAGAACTTGTCGGAAAAATCGAACGACGAGCGAACCCCGGCGCGCTCGAAGGCCGCCCCGTTTTTCGGCTGGAAGCCGCCGGCTTCGACGACGGACGACATACCCGCTTCGTCCAGGAAGGCCATGCACTGGGGCAGCAGGCTTTCGCCGATGGAAAACCTGGGAAAGGTCTCCCGCTCCAGCACCACCACGTCGTGGCCCTTGCGCGACAGAATACCCGCCGCGACGGCCCCGGCAGGACCCGCACCAATAATCGCCACGTCACAGGTCGGCACGGCGCTCATGGTAAGTCTCCGGTGGAGTGCTGCGGGTGTGCCGCGGGAAAGGCAACCGCCGCCAAGGGCGAAAGCAGAAACGCCGCGGAGATTCCCAGCAGCAGCGTGATTCCGAAGGCGTGGACGGCAGCAGTCGAGGAGACGGCCAGCAGCCCGAAGGCCAGCAGAGTGGTCAGCGACGACATGGCGACGGCCAACAGCGTGGGCGTACTGACCCCTCCGGCCTCACGAAAGAAAATGCCATAGTCGACGCCGATACCCAGGATCAGCAGAAGAGCCATGACGTTGAACAGGCTGATAGATTCCCCCAGGAAGCCGAGGGTGCCGAAGCAGGCAATGGCGGCCCCCAGCGGCACCGCCATGACCCCCAGCGCCCCGCGCAGGCCGTAGCGCAGCAGCAGCAGCAGGGTGACAAAGATGTAAGACACCGCCGTCA
>ERZ1740062.136-NODE-136-length-58185-cov-7.184242_pt1 | contig 58185 bp, 59 predicted proteins | sample MGYA00581741_ERZ1740062 | MGnify/ENA primary metagenome ERZ1740062 (study PRJEB43018, sample SAMN04849747) | marine metagenome | isolation source: floating plastic debris | place: Pacific Ocean | collected 2008-09-01 | study: EMG produced TPA metagenomics assembly...
TGCGGCATTCCGGCCCCCCCCCGATCGCTCGACTCGGGAATTTGGTTAACGCGTTTCCAGCGCCAGGCCGGCCTTGGCCAGCGGCTCCGCCGCGCCCTCGGTCACCAGGCTGGTGCGCCCCAGGGTCATCGCCACCCCGTCCTGCGAATTGAACAGGATCATGTGGCAGAACACCACCATGCCCGGCTCGAAGGGCACCGGATTGGCGTGGTAGAGCATCGGCCAGTCCATCCAGTTGGGCGCGAAGGTGGTGCCCAGGGAATAGCCGCAGGCGTTCAGGCGGTGGGCCTGGTAGCCGGCGGCGTCCATCACCCGGCCGTGGGCGTCGAAGGCCTCGCCATAGGTCTTGCCGGGCCGCAGGCAGTCTTCCACGGCCAACAGGGCGTCCTGGGCCACCTGGTGCATTTCCCGGTGCAGCGGCTGTGCCGCGCCGATGGGGACCGTGCGCATCATGGCGGCGTGGTAGTGGCGGTAGGTGCCGGCCCACTCCAGGGTAAGCTGATCTCTGGGATCAAGAATACGCCGCCCGCTGAAGTAGCGGCACAGCAGCGCACCCTTGCCGGAGCCGATGATGAACTCGTTGGCCGGGTCGTCGCCGCCACCGGAAAAGATCGCCCCGTGCATGGCGGCCAGGATGTCGCCCTCGAAGGCGCCCGGCCCGGTCCGGTCGAGCGCGGCCCGCCAGGCGGCGTCGGCCAGGCCCGCGGCTTCGCGCACGTAGGCGATCTCCGCCGGGCTTTTGACCACCCGCAGCCTGCTCACCAGCCCCGAGGCGTCCTCCAGGCTGCAGAAGCCGTCCAGTGCCGCGTCCAGGCGCTTGCCGTTGGCGGCGGTCAGGCCATAGGCCTCGTACTCGACCCCCAGCCGCTTTCCGGCGCAGCCGAATTCCCGCAGGATTTCACGCAGCTCGGCGGCGGGGTTGGCGTTGGGGCCGTCGACCCAGATGCGGATGTCGCCGATCATCGAGGTCTGCTGCGCCTGGCGCAGGTCGGCCGAACGGGTCAGCAGCATCAGCCGCCCGTCGGCGCCCAGGTAGAGACACTGGAAGAACACGTAGCCGAAGGTGTCGTAGCCGGTCAGGTAGTAGAGGCTTTCCTGGCGGAACATCAGCAGGCCGTCCAGGCCCGCCTCTGCCATCAGGCCGCAGGCGCGGGCGCGCCGGTCGGCCAACTCGGCGTCGCTGAAGTGCAGGGGCATGGGGCTCAGGCTTTTCGGATCAAGGTTCCAGATAGATGGCGGAGAGGCCGCGGCCGTAGTCCGGCTCCTTGCGGTGGCAGGAGCGCCGGTAGCTGAAGAAGCGGGATTCCTCGGCGCAGGTGTCGCAGGGCAGGGCCTGGACGGTCTTCAGGCCGGCGCCGACCAGCCGCCGGGCGACATATCCCTTGATGTCGAAGTGGAAATGCCCGTCGCGCGGGGCGGGGCAGAAGAAGTCCCTGTTGCCCGGGTCCTGGGCCAGAAAGGGCGCCGGGAACTCGGGCCCCACTTCGTAGGAGCGCTGGGAGATCGCCGGGCCGATGCCGGCGATGATGCGCTTGGGGTCGGCACCCAGTGCCGCCATGGCCGCCACCGTCGCTTCGATCACGCCGGTCAGCGCGCCCTTCCAGCCGGCATGGGCGGCGCCGACCACGCCGGCCTCCGCCTCGGCGAACAGCACCGGCACGCAGTCGGCGGTCAGAATGCCGAGCGCCACGCCGCGTTCGCGCGTCACCATGGCATCGGCCTTGGGGGCGTCCTCGCGGGCCCAGGGCGTCAGCACCTCCACCACGTCGGGCGAGTGCACCTGATAGGCGGTGACCAGGCGGCCGCCCTCCAGGTCCATCTCGGCCAGGGCGCGGCGCCGGTTCTCGGTCACGTTCTCGGCCGTGTCGCCGGAGCCGTAGCCGCAGTTGAGGCTGGTGTAGAGCCCCTCGCTCACACCGCCGGTGCGGCAGAAAAAGCCGTGGCGCACGGCGGTCAGGTCGTTCAGGGCTCCGGTGGTCAGCATGGGGCGAACTCTAGCGGCCTTCGCTTTTTGAAGATAGGGCCGGCGACAGGGGCTCGAAGCCGGCCGCGGGCGGCAACTCGCGCGGGGTGAGCGCGAGGGCCTTGAACAGGCTGCCCATCTCCGCCGGGTCGGTCAGGCGGCGGCGGGCGGCGGTCAGCGCCGTGGCGGCGGCGGGCGCCGACTCGGCAAGCTGGGCCGCGCGCACCTCGATGCCCAGCGCGGTCAGGAAGGCGCCCGGGGCTACCGGCCCGTGCGCCGCGCAGCCGGCGGCCACGGCGCGCTGGGCCAGGCTCTGGAAGTCGACGTGGGCGGTCAGGTCCGCAGTGCCCGGGGCATCCAGCACCTCGTGGCGCCGGTGGCGGCGCAGCGCCTGCAGGGTCGGGCCCGGTGTCGATTCAGCGGGGCCGTAGTCGATGATCAGGGCGGCGCCCGGCTGGCGCGCCAACCGGTGGCCCAGGAAGGCGGCGATGTTGAGGGCGGCCGGGCAGATCTCCACCACTGCGCCCTTGGCGGCCCCGCGCAGCGGTGCCGGGATCAGCGCCCGGTTCGCCGGGCTCGGCGCTGCCAGGGCGAAGGCCAGCTTGCCGTCGTCCTTCTTGCCCACATTCGCCTTGGCCGTATCGGCCAGTACGACGACGCGCTCGGCCCAGTCCCCGGCGCCGTCGCTGCCGGTCTGCTCGAACTGGCGCACCGGCAGGGCGTCGAAGAACTCGTTGGCGATCACCAGCAGCGGTGCCTCGGGGATCTGCCCGACGTTATCCAGCCAGGTGACGTCGTGGGCGCCGAGGGCCTCGCGCTGGCGCTCGCGCAGCGCCGGGCTGATCTCGACCAGATGAACCTGCAGGGCGGCGTGGAACCCCGGCACCTGGCGGGTCGCGCGCAGGGCGTCAGCCATCAGGGTGCCGCGCCCGGGGCCCAGCTCGACCAGCAGGCAGGGGTCCGGGCGGCCGAGGCGAACCCAGGTGTCGACGCACCAGATGCCGATCAGCTCGCCGAACATCTGGCTGATCTCGGGTGAGGTGACGAAGTCGCCGCCCACCGGGCCCGGCGCGCCGAAGGGATCGCCGTGCATGTAGTAGCCGGCCGCGGGATGGGTCAGCGCCTCGCCCATGAAATCGGCAACGGTCATGGCGCCTTCGCGGCCCAGGCGCGTGAGCAGGTGGTGGAGCAGGCTTTGCGGCATGGCTGGCTGTATGGCTTTAGGCCTTGCGGCGCAGCGCCCAGAGGGTGATGCCGATACCGATCAGCACCATCGGCAGCGACAGCACCTGGCCCATGGTGGTGCCGGGCAGCACGAAGTTCAGGAAATCGTCGGGCTGGCGGAAGAACTCGGCGACGATGCGCGCCAGGCCGTAACCGATCATGAAGACGCCCGAGATCAGGCCGGTGCGCTGCAGCGCGCCCTTGCGCACCAGCACGTGCAGCACCAGGAACAGCACCACGCCTTCCAGCAGCGCCTCGTAAAGCTGGCTCGGGTGGCGCGCGATGGGGCCGCCCTGGGGGAACACCATGGCCCAGGGCACCACGGTGGAATCGGTGGTGCGGCCGAACAGTTCGCCGTTGATGAAGTTGGCGATGCGGCCGAGGCACAGGCCGATGGGCGTCGCGGCGCCGACGATGTCCGACAGGGTGAAGTAGCTGACGCCGCGGCTGCGCGCGAACAGGCCGATGGCGGCCAGCACGCCCAGCAGGCCGCCGTGGAACGACATGCCGCCGCGCCAGATGTAGACCACCTCCAGCGGGTTCGCCAGGTAGTAGTCGGGCTTGTAGAACAGCACATAGCCCAGGCGCCCGCCCAGCACCACGCCCAGCGTCGCCCACAGCAAGAAGTCGTCGAAGTCGACCGGCTTCAGGCGGTGCGGCGGCAGCTTGGTCATCCAGCGGCAGTACAGCCAGGCCAGGATCAGCCCGGTGATGTAGGCCAGCGCGTACCAGCGCACATCGAAGATCCAGATGGAAAATGCCACCGGGCTGAAGTTGGGATACTGCAGCGTCATCACCAGGGGGTTGGACAGCATGGAGCCTCAGCGATAGGGGTCGGGCTGGGACAGGAAGTCCCTTACGTAGCGGGCGACGCCGTCCTCCAGCTCGGTGAAGGGCTTGTCGTAGCCGGCGGTGCGAAGGCGCGCCATCTTCGCCTCGGTGAAATACTGGTACTTGTCGCGGATCGCCTCGGGCGTCGGAACGTAGCTGATGTTCTCCGGCCGCTCCACGGCGGCGAAAACGGCGCGCGCCAGGTCGGCGAAGCTGCGCGCCTTGCCGGTGCCGACGTTGAACAGGCCGCTGACCTTGGGGTTGTCGAACAGCCACAGCATGACCTCGACGCAGTCGCCGACCCAGATAAAGTCGCGCAGCTGGCCGCCGTCGGCATAGTCCGGGTGGTGCGACCGGAACAGCTTGGCCGGCTCGCCGCGGGTCAGCTGGTTGAACAGATGCCAGGCGACGCTGGCCTGGCCGCCCTTGTGGTACTCGTTGGGGCCGTAGACGTTGAAGAACTTCAGGCCGGCCCACTGCGGCGGTGCCAGCGGTTCGTCGGGCGACGCGTCCTTGGCCAGGCGGCGCATGACCCAGCGGTCGAACAGGTGCTTGCTCCAGCCGTAGCCGTTCATCGGCCGCAGGCCGGCGAGGTAGTCGGCTGAAGCGTCGTCGTCGAAGCCGTGCGTGCCGTCGCCGTAGGTCGCCGCCGAGGAGGCGTAGATCAGCGGAATGCCCTCGCGCGCGCAGTGGTCCCAGAACACTTTGGACAGGCGGAAGTTGTTGGCCAGCAGGGCGTCGCCGTCGGTTTCCGTGGTCGCCGAGATGGCGCCCATGTGGAATACGCCGGAAAGGCGCCCTTCGGCCCAGCGCAGGAACTGCGGCAGTTCCTCCGGCGGGATTACGTCTTCGAGGGTGTGGTGCGCCAGATTGCGCCACTTGTCGCCGTCGCCCAGGCGGTCGCAGACCACGACGTCGTGGCCGCGTTCGGCGAGGGCGGCCACGAGGTTCGAGCCGATGAAGCCGGCGCCGCCGGTGACGAGAAGCATCTTGCAGGCGATTCCCTGGATAAGGTGCGCATAAGGGGCGCCTCCTTATAGAGGGGCGGCGGAAGGCTCCGCAACCCCGGCCCCGGTTTGGGCGGCCCCGACCTGGGCGGCGGCCCCGACGGCTCCAGGCGCCCCCCCCGGCGGACCGGCGGAAGGGAGGTGCACGGTTGCAGCCGCCCCGTTGAAGTTGCGGGGAGCGGTGGTCATATTAGCCGGGAGAACCCGAGAGAGACCCCCAGAGTCGCGGCGGAAGGACCCCCGATGCAGAGCCAGAACAAGATCCTGGAAGATATGGCCAAGGTGGCGAGCAGCGCGATGGGCGTGGCCGCCGGCATGCGCACGGAGGTCGAGGCGCGCTTCCGCGAGCAGATGGAGCGGCTGCTGGCCCAGATGGACCTGGTGCCGCGCGAGGAGTTCGACGCCATGGCCGCGGTCGCCGTCGCCGCCCGCGAGGGCCAGGAAGCCCTGGCCGCCCAGGTGGCGGCCCTGGAACGGCGCCTCGCCGATCTGGAAGCCGCCGGGCGAAAGGCGCCGCAGAAAGCCACCCCGCCCGCCACCCCGCCCAAGGGCGGCGGCGAAGAGGGCGACGGCTGACGCGGCGGGGCTGACGGCGCCGCTGCCCTTTTTCATGGCGCTCGTCCACAGCTTTCTCCGGATATGGCGGATTTCCGCCCAATCGCATGTTGCACAGCGGAATCTTTTGAGGCTACGCTACATTTGGTAGCGGCAGCGTCGCCTTATTCCATATATCGGGCTCAAGCGGGACGCTAGACCCTGCCACCGCTAACCGAAGAGGCTGTATCGCAATGGTCGAACTGGTTTCCGAATACCACCATCCGATCAACCCCCTCGACGTCCTGGAAGAACTCGGCGCCGCCAACGACTGGACCCTCGACCGCCACAGCGAATCCGAGCTGTTGATCGAGATGGGCGGCCACTGGTGCGAGTACCACATGTATTCCGTCTGGCAGGCGGATGTCAGTTCCATGTTCTTTTCCTGCCACTTCGACATGAAAGTGCCGGAGGCGCGCCGCCAGGAGGTCTGCGACCTGCTGGCCCACGCCAACGAGCGGCTGTGGCTCGGCCACTTCGACCTGATGGCGGACGAAGGGGCGGTGATGTTCCGCCACACCATCCCGCTGCGCGGGGTGGCAGGGGCGTCGGTGGAACAGTTGGAAGACCTGGTGGAGGCGGGCCTGACCGAATGCGACCGCATCTATCCGGCGCTGCAGATGGTGGTGTGGGGCGGCTCGCCGGTACGCGAAGCCCTCGACGCCGCGATCATGGAGACCGCGGGCGAAGCCTGATCCCATGCTGACCCCATCATGAAGCCCGTAAAGTCATGAAATCCGTAACGTTATGAATCTGGGTGGACCGCTGCTGCTGGTCGGCTGCGGCAAGATGGGCGGGGCGCTGCTGGAAGGCTGGCTGAGCCGGGACCTTCCCCCCGCCGACGTCTGGATCGTCGAGCCCAACGCCGCGCCCTTGCAGGGCTTCATCGCCCGCGGCGTTCATCACGTCGCCGATGCCGGCGGCCTTCCTGCCGATTTCAAACCCGCCCTTATCGTCTTCGCGGTGAAGCCGCAGGTGCTGGCCGCCGCCTTGCCGGCGTACAAGGCCTATGCGGAAAAGGGCGCGGCGGCGCTTTCCATCGCCGCCGGATGGCGCATCGCCGGCTTCGAAGATGCGCTCGGAAAATCCACTCCCGTGGTGCGCGCGATGCCCAACACCCCGGCCGCGGTCGGGCGCGGCATGACGGTGCTCTGCGCCAATGCCCAGGCCGGCGCCAAACTGCGCGAGATCTGCGGCGAACTGCTGGCCGCCGTGGGCGAGACCGCCTGGGTCGACGACGAGGGCCTGATCGACGCGGTGACCGCCGTCTCCGGCGGCGGACCGGCCTATGTCTTCCTGCTGATCGAATGCCTCGCCAAGGCCGGGGTCGCCGCGGGCCTGCCGGAAGACATCGCCATGCAGTGCGCCCGCGTGACCGTCGCCGGTGCCGGCGAACTGGTGCACAGCGCCAGCGAGCCCGCCTCCACCCTGCGCGAGAACGTCACCTCGCCCGGCGGCACCACCCTGGAGGCCCTGAAGATCCTCATGGCCGACGACGGCCTGCAACCCCTGATGACCCGCGCCATCGCCGCCGCCACCGCCCGCAGCAAAGAGCTGGGGTAAGAAGGGCTTCCGGCGGTCCGCTAGGCTTGTCCCGAGGGGCCAGGGGCATCTTCTCAGGCTTTTGACATTGCGTCGAAAGGGGCCATGTCTGACTCATGAGCAAGTTTTGGAAACCCACACGGCGTGCGGTGCTGGGCGGCCTCGCGGCCTTACCCTTTGCTTCCCGTCTGGCGCGTGCGCAAGACGCGCCGATCACCCGCGCCATCCCCTCGACCGGCGAGGCACTGCCGGTCATCGGCATGGGGTCCTGGATCACCTTCAACGTCGGCGACAACGAGCGGCTGCGCGCCGAGCGTGCCGAGGTGCTGCGCGAATTCTTCGCGCGCGGCGCCAGGGTGATCGATTGCTCGCCCATGTACGGCACCTCGGCGGCGGTCATCGGCGACTGCCTTGAAAAGCTTGGCCGCCCGCCGCAGCTCTTCGCCGCCAGCAAGGTCTGGACCTGGCTGCAGGGTGACGGACCGGAGCAGATGGCCGAACAACGTGATGCCTGGGGCGTCGACCGCTTCGACCTCATGCAGGTGCACAACCTGCTGAACTGGGATGGGCACCTGGAAACGCTGAAGGCGGACAAGGAAGCCGGCCGCCTCCGTTACCTCGGCGTCACCACCTCGCACGGCAGCCGTCATGAAGAGCTGGAGGCGGTGATGAAAAGTCAGCCGCTCGATTTCGTGCAGTTCACCTACAACATCCTGGACCGCGAGGCGGAGGACCGCCTGCTGCCGTTGGCCGCCGAGCGCGGTCAGGCGGTGCTGGTGAACCGGCCCTTCCGGCGCAAGGCACTGATCCGACGGTTCGAGGACTATCCCCTGCCGGACTGGGCCGCGGAATTCGACGCAGCCACCTGGCCGCAGTTCCTGTTGAAGTTCATTGCCTCCCACCCTGCCGTGACCTGCGTCATCCCCGCCACCTCGCGCGCCGACCACATGGCGGAGAACATGGCCGTGCTGTACGGACGCCTGCCGGATGCCGACCTGCGTCGCCGCATGGTCGCCTACGTCGAGGGTCTGTAGCCTGGACCGCCTGTTCCCCTTCGATGCGGAAGTGCTGAGCGCCCTCCACGCCCAGTACAACGAGATGATCTGGCCGGCACAGCCGATCGCCCTGCTGCTGGCGCTGATTGTCGTTTGGCTCGTCGTGTCGCCGCGTCGCGGTGGGATGCGGGTAACCGGCGCGATCCTCGCCGCCGCCTGGCTGTGGTGTGCCTTGGTTTTCTTTCTGCAGCATTTCGCTGCCTATGACTTCATGGCCCCGGTCTACGGCTGGACCTTCGTGGTACAGGCGGCCTTGCTGCTCTGGGCGCTGACGGGACGGCAGACGCCACTGCGGTCTCGCCCAGCGGGGCACCTCGGGATCGTTCTTGGCGTGATCGCGGCGGCACTCTTCGGGCTGCCGTTGGTTTCCGTCGCTGGCGACTTCGGCTGGGCCGCCGCGCGGCTGGTCGGCGTGGCGCCGGGACCCACGGCGCTTTTCACCCTTGGCCTGCTGCTGCTGGCCGAAGGCCGCATGCGGTGGTTGCTCATGGTGATCCCCCTGGCCTGGTGCGCCGTCGCGGGCGTCACCGGCTGGGCGCTCGGCGTCCCCGAAAATCTGGCGCTGGCCGGGGTTGCCCTGGCTGCGCTGGTTCTGGCCGTCGCCGGGAATTGGCGCGCCAACTGAGCGTGCTATTCTGGAGCCGGCAAGAGCGTGATCGGAAAGCGGGACCGGATGAGCGACGCGCCCCTGAAAGACAGCGCCCGGCGGGTGCAGCAGGCGATCGAGGCGGCGGGCTTCGCTTTCCAGGTGCGCCAGTTCCCGGCCTCGACCCGCACCTCCGAAGAGGCGGCGGCGGCCATCGGCTGCGATGTGGCGCAGATCGCCAAGTCGCTGATCTTCCGTGCCAGGGAAACCGACCGTCCGGTGCTGGTGATGGCCAGCGGCGCCAACCGGGTCGACGAGAAGGCGGTGGGACGGCTGCTGGGCGAAAAGCTGGGCCGGGCCGATGCCGACTTCGTACGGGCCAGGACCGGATTTGCCATCGGCGGTGTTCCGCCGGTCGGCCTCCGCGAGGCGCCGGTCGCCTTCATCGATGAAGACCTCATGGCGCTGGAGGAGATCTGGGCTGCTGCCGGCACGCCCAACGCGGTGTTCCGCCTGACGCCCGGCGATCTGGTCGCGCTGACCGGCGGCACGGTCGCAACCGTGAAGAAGGGCTAGCCAGCGGGCTTCACCCCCTGGGCTTCACAGGGGGCCCTCCGCGCCCTAGGTTAGAGGGAACAGGAGGAGTCTCTGACATGGTTAAGAAACCCGCCAAAAAGCCGTCGGGAAAGCCCGCGAGCAAGAAAGCCTCCGCCAGCAAGGGCGCTGCGAAAACCGCAACCGGCGACCTGCCGCGGCACATCATCGACACCGCCTTCGACCTGGCGCTGGAGCGCGGCTGGCGCGACCTCTCCCTGGCTGAGATTGCCGAGGCCGCCGATCTGCCGCTGTCCACGGTCTATCCGCTGTTTCCCTCCAAGCAGGCGATTCTCGACGGCTTCGCGCGCCAGGTCGACGCCGCCATGCTGGCCGAGGGCAGCGAAGGCCTCGATACCCCCGCGCGCGACCGCCTGTTCGACATGCTGATGCGCCGCTTCGACGCCCTGCAGCCCTACCGCGAGGCCCTCGGCGTCGTTCTGCAGGACCAGCTGCGCGATCCTCTGGGGGCCTGCTGCGGGCTCGGCCGCCTTGGCCGGTCGATGGCCGCGACCCTGGAGGCCGCCGGCTTCTCGACCACCGGCTGCCGCGGTGCGCTCAGGATGAAAGGGCTCTCGGCGATCTATCTGGCCACCGTGCGGACCTGGCTGCGCGACGACAGCGAAGACATGGCCGCGACCATGGCCCAACTCGACAAGCAGCTGACCCGGGCCGATGCCCTGATCGGGCGCCTCTCCAGCTATCGGGCCCGCTACCGCCCGGGCCGCGCCGCCGCCTGAGCGGTGCCTCCTCGTTGGCCTGGGGGTGGCCCGCATCCACAAGTGCCTCTTATGGTTAACGAATTTTGCAGTTGCACGCGCCGCTGCCGCGACTCCTAGGGTTTCCTGGAGAAAGTTTATTGTGCAGTGCAATAAAATCTCCTTGACCGTCTACGAACGTGGGCCTATATCAGGGTCACGCACGGTTTTGTGCGATGCAACATTTTCTCCGCGGGGCTAAACCCGCCAGAGATGAGGAGCCCAGATCATGGCCGTTTCCGGTAACCCGTTTTTGAGCGGTGACTTCGCCAAGTTCGATTTCGCTGCGTTGATGGATCCCAGCAAGCTCACCGAGCAGTGGGAAAAGTTCGATTTCACCAAGATGTCCGACCAGTTCAAGATGCCGGGCCTCGATGCCCAGTCTCTGGTCGAGTATCAGAAGCGCAATCTCGAAGCTTTCACCTCCGCCAACAAGATCGCGATGGAAGGCGTCCAGGCTCTGGTCCGCCGTCAGGCCGAGATCGTTCGCAAGAGCGTCGAGGATGCCTCCAAGGCGCTGTCCGAGCTGAACGCCGCCGAGACCCCGCAGGACAAGTTCGCCAAGCAGGCTGAGCTGGCCAAGGAAGCCTACGAGGCTGCCGTCGCCAACCTGCGCGAGCTGACCGAGATGGCCAACAAGTCCAACGGCGAAGCCGCCGACCTGATTTCGTCCCGCATGAGCGAGAGCTTCGGCGAGATCACGGGCGAGATCAAGAAGACCGCGAAGAAGAAGTAAGCCGCCTTTTCGCGGAGCTGTTTCCTCCGAAAACTACCCAAGTCAGTTACCTGAAGGGCCGTCCGCAAGGGCGGCCCTTCTTGTTTGTGCGGCCGGTCCTCTCCGCGGGGGCTTAACAAATGCCCGCCGCGCTCTATCTTGTCGGGCTGGGAATCCAGTCACTCAAAACGAGGGAGAGCGGAGATGAGGCTTGCAGTTCTAGGGATCGCATTTGGCATCGGGGCGGCGCTGCTGCCCGCTGCGGCATCCGCCGGTGAGAGCGTCGTTTACACCGTCGAGGGCGGCAACTACGAGGGCTATAGCGCCCCGGCGAAGGGGGCTTCCAAGGGCCTGGTGTTGATCATCCACGATTGGGACGGGCTCACCGGCTACGAGGAAAAGCGCGCCGAGATGCTGGCCGACATGGGCTACGACGCTTTTGCCGTCGACCTCTACGGCCAGGGTAACCGCCCGGTCGAGACCGGCGCCAAGAAGGCCGAGACCGGCAAGCTCTACAACGACCGCGAAAAGATGCGCGGGCTGATCCTGGGCGGCCTCGCCGCGGCCCGCAAGATGAGCAGCGCGCCGACGGTGGGCATGGGTTACTGCTTCGGCGGCGCCGCGGTGCTGGAGCTGGCGCGCTCCGGCAAGGCCGACAACGTCGCCGGCTACGCCACCTTCCACGGCGGCCTCGCCACCCCGCCGGGCCAGAGCTACCCGGCCGACACGCCGCCGCTGCTGATCGCCCACGGCGGCGCCGACAGCGCCATCACCATGGACGACGTGGCGGCCCTGTCCAAGGAACTGGAAAAGGACGGCCTCACTTACGAAATCCAGGTCTATTCCGGCGCGCCGCACGCCTTCACGGTGTTCGGTTCCGGCAGCTACCGTGAGGTTGCCGACCAGGAGTCCTGGGCGGCGTTCCAGGACTTCCTGGCGGACAATCTGACCGGCAGCTGAGCGTTTTTTCTGCCAGCGATTGATCTCGTGCTTCGAGGCGGCGCTCTCGCGCCTCCTCGGCATGAGGTCAGTCCTCTGGGTTCCGCCTCAGCCTGAGGAACGCTCGGTAGAGCGTGTGCCGAAGGTTTGGGGCTGTGGACCTTAGAAAATTCCCGCTTCCAGCCCCGCCGCCATGGCCATGCCGAGTTCGCGGCAATCATCGACGAAGCTGTCCTGCCAGTCGCCGCGGCAGATCAGCGGCTCCTGCACGGCGCGCCAGCGCAGGCCGGTGACGATGGTTTCGACGCCGCGTCTGGTGCCTGTGCCGTCGTGGCCGGCACGGATGTAGAGGCAGTAGGGCAGCCCTTGCGTCTTCTCCAGCACGGGGTAGTAGCTGCGGTCGAAGAAGTCCTTCAGCGCCCCTGACATATAGCCGAGGTTCTCGGTGGTGCCGAGGATCAGCCCATCGGCGGCCAGGAGATCCTCGGGTCCGGCTTCGAAAGGGGTGGGGGCGACGGTTTCAGCGCCTTCGGTGTCAGGCGGCCTGGCGCCCTGCAGGGCCGCGTCGCGCAGCCGGCGGGTGTTTTCCGACGGCACGTGGGCAACGATGAGCAGGCGCTTGCCGGTCATCTGGGGCCGATCATCTGGGGCCGGTCATCTGGGGCGGGCGATCTGCGGCCTTTCCCGCTAGGCCGTCAGGCGGCGGTAGAGTGCGCGCAGGTAGCTGTGGTCGCGGTCGGTCATCTCGCCGGCGGCGATGTCGGCCTTGTAGCCTTCCAGTTCCTGCCTGAGATCCTCGGAGTGGCCGCCGCGGCCCAGCAACCGGTCGATGAGGGCCAGGCTCTCGGCGTTCTTCTCGCCCTCGTCGGTGGGCAGGGCCGTTGTGGTCGGCGCCTCGCCTGCCTCCGCAAGGGACCCGACGGTTTCGGCCTCGCCGTCCGCCGCCTCGCCGGTGCTGCTGGCCGGATCGGCGCCGATCTCTGCCGCCAGCAGCACGCTCCACGAGGTGCCTGCCGCCGAGACCTTGGTGTCAAGCACGCGGGCCGCCGCCAGCACTTCCTCGTCATTCTCGCTGCCCAGGGCTTCCAGCAGGGAAACCAGCTCCGTCCGGTCTAGCCGATTGGGGCCCGGGCTATGGGGGGCCAAGCTGTCGGTCATATCGCGCCTCATTCCAGAATGATCGAATCTCGAGCCGCGACTTTAGCCAACCGCGCCATGGTTGGGCAAACGCCGGGATTCCCGGTCGTGAATCAGGCCGCGGCGCTGAGCGACGAGCCGCCCCTCTCGCGGCTGGCCGGGGCCCGTTCGATCAACGCCCGGTGCAGGGCGCGGATGCAGGCGTCGTGATCGCTTTCGTCGACGATGACCTGCATGTCGACCTTGCGCATCGGATCGTGGAAACCCAGCGGCTCGATGCCCGCCTCGGCCAGCGCGCCCAGCACCTTGGCGCCCAGCGCCGGCAGGCGCAGGTCGCGGCCGAGGATGGCGATGACCGCCACGTTGCGCGAGGAGATCGATGCAGCGGGGAAGCGCTCGTTGAGGTCCTGCTCCACCCGCTTCACCGCCTTGGCCGAGCCCTTCAGGAAGTGGGTGATGGTGTTGGCGTTGGAGGTCTTGGTGATGATCCACGCCTTGTGGCGCTTCAGCACCTCCAGGATCGCCGCGTCGTAGCCCTTCACGCCGACCATGTCCTGCTCGAAGAACTCAAAGGCGTAGACGCCTTTCAGGCCGGTGATCATCTCGACCGACGGACAGGTCGCTTCCAGGTCGCCGCGAATCACCGCGCCGGGATCATCCGGTTCGAAGGTGTTCATGATGCGCAGCGGGATCGCCGCCTGGCGCAGGCCCTTGGCCGCGCTGGGGTGGATCGCCTCCATACCCATGTTGGACAACTGGTCGGCGACGTCGTAGTTGGTCTCGGCGATCGGTTTCACCGCTTCGGCGCCGACCAGCTTGGGGTCGGCCGAGGACAGGTGGAACTCCTTGTGGATGATCGCCTCTTTCGCGCCGGTGTTGACGGCGATGCGCGAGAAGGTGATCTCGCTGTAGCCGCGTCCGAACAGCCCGACCAGCCCCTCTTCGCATTGGGCGTAGCCGGTGACGATGGGCAGTTGGCTGGTCAGGTCGATCGGCTCGAAGGCCTCGGCGATGCGCTGGTCCAGCTTTTTGGTGCCGGTTTCGCGCCAGCCGGTCAGGTCGACGAAGTCCGCGTTCACGCCGCGGCGCTTCAGGCGCAGTGCCAGATTGTGGGCGCTGTGCGCCTCGCCGACGCCGCTCAGCATCTCACGCACCGTCATCAGGTGCTCGGGCAGCTTGAAATGACCGAAGGAACACAGGCGCCGCAGGTCCATCAGGCAGCTGCGCACGCCCTCGATGCGCTCGTCGACGAAACGGTCGGCCAGGGCGATGTCGGCGGGGTCGTCCAGCACGTCGCGATTCTTCTCGCGCATTGCCACGCCCGCCTTGGTCAGCGCGTCGCCCCAGGCCCATTCGCTCTCCGAGCCTGCGTAGAGCGCATAGACGCCGGCCTCGCCGGTCTTCTTGTGTTCCAGCAGCAGATTCGTCATGCCGGCATAGGCCGAAACCACGAAGACGCGGTTGTAGAGCGCGTCTCCCTCGCGCCCGCCGATGACGATGTTGTCGAGCACGATATCGATCGCCGACATCGAGGTGCCACCGATCTTGTGTACGCTGTGGCCGCGCTTGTGAGGCGCCGACGCATTTTCGTTGTCGGAGTGTTGTTGAATCACGGATTCCGTCACTGTGTTGCTTCTCCTGCCGGTGGGGTGCGCGCTGTCCTGATCGCTCAGGCTGCGTCGTCCTCCAGGGCGTAGGCGCCGTCGGGGCCATGCACTTCCTTGCCCGTTACCGGCGGGTTGAAGCAGCAGGCCAGGACCATTTCGGTCTTGCCGCGCAGGATGTGCTTGTCGTGCTTGTCCAGGGCATACATGACGCCGGGGCGGATCTGGTGCACTTCGCCGGTGGCGCAGTCTTCGATCGAGCCCTCACCGGAAATGCAGTACACCGACTCGAAGTGGTTCTTGTAGTGGAACTGCCGCTCGGCGCCTTCGTAGATGGTGGTGATGTGGAAGCTGAAGCCCATGTTATCGCCCTTCAGCAGCAGGCGCACGCTCTCCCAGCCTTCGGCGCTCACCCGGCGTTCGCTGTTCTTGGCTTCGTTGTAATCTCTGACGATCATCTCGTGTTCTCCTTAGGCCGCGGCGGCCTTGCGGTGGGTCTGCTCGAAGGCCTCGGCCAGAATGTCGAGACCGGCGTCGAGCTGTTCCTGCTTGATGGTCAGCGGCGCCAGCACTTTCACCACTTCGTCGTGGGCGCCGGACGTCTCGATGATCAGGCCGCGCTCGAAGCCGGCGGCGCAGATTGCCGACGCGGTCTCGCCGTTGCCGACGTCGATGCCGCGGAACATGCCGCGGCCCTTGGTGGTGTAGCCGTGCTTCTTGGCGATGGCGGCCAGGCGCTGGGCCAGATGGTCGCCCTTGGCCTGGACCTGCGCGGCGAAGCCGTCGTCCTTCCAGAATTTCTCCAGCGCGACCTTCGCCGTGACGAAGGCGTGGTTGTTGCCGCGGAAGGTGCCGTTGTGCTCGGCCGGGCCCCAGATGTCGTGCTCCGGTTTCAGCATGACCATGGCAAACGGCAGGCCCATGCCCGACAGCGATTTGGCCAGGGTGACGATGTCCGGCGAGATGCCCATCTCCTCGAAGGAGAAGAAGCTGCCGGTACGGCCGCAGCCGGCCTGGATGTCGTCGACGATCAGCAGGCTGCCGTGCTTGCGCGCCAGCGCCTCGATGCCGCGCATCCATTCCGCCGAGGCGACGTTGAGGCCGCCTTCGCCCTGCACCGTCTCGACGATGAAGGCCGCCGGCGCGGCGAGCCCGCTGGAGGGATCGTCGAGCATCTGCTCCAGCATCGCCAGGCCGTCGGCGCCGCCGTTGAGGTAGCCGTCGTAGGGCACCCGGGTGACGCCGTCCAGCGGCACGCCGGCACCGCCGCGGTGGTAGCCGTTGCCGGTGCAGGCCAGGGCGCCCAGCGTGACGCCGTGGAAGCCGTTGGTGAAGGCGACCACCTGTTGGCGGCCGGTCACCTTGCGGGCCAGCTTCAGCGCCGCCTCAACGGCGTTGGCGCCGGTCGGGCCGGTAAACTGCAGGCGGTAGTCCATGTCGCGGGGCTGCAGGATGAACTTCTCGAAGGCGTCGATGAAGGCGGCCTTGGCATCGGTGTACATGTCGAGGCCGTGGGTGACGCCGTCGCGCAGGATGTAGTCGACCAGCGCCAGCTTCATGTCCGCGTCGTTATGTCCGTAGTTCAGCGTTGAGCAGCCGGCCAGGAAGTCGATGTAGCGGCGGCCGTCTTCGGCGATCAGCTCGGCGCCCTGGGCGCGCTCGAAAACCACAGGAAAGCTGCGGCAGTAGCTGCGGATCTGGGATTCTCTGCGGGCAAAAGTGTCGATGGTCGAAGGCATCAAGAGGCCTCTTTCGTTGTTGGCGAGAATGTTGGCGGAAGTCGGGGCTTCCGCGCCGGCGTCAGGCGACGCGGCGCAGGCCGACACGGTCGAAGGGGCCGATCTCGACCAGGTGCTCGGTGGCGTGGGCGCCGCCGAAGTGGGCCTCGCGTTCGAAGTGCGCGTCGTCGGCGATCGGCGCATCCAGGTCGTCGGCGATGGCGCGGAACAGGGCCCAGGAGGCCTTGTTGTCGCGGGTGATGGTGCTGTGGATGTGGCGCACGTTGCGGCAGACCCGGCGCTTCAGCAGCTCGTGGATCAGCCGCTTGGCGACGCCCCGGCCGCGGGCGTCGGGATGCACCGCGACCTGCCAGACGAACAGGGTGTCCGGCTTTTCCGGCGGCAGATAGCCGGAGATCCAGCCGACCGGCTTGCCGTCGATCTCGGCCAGCGCACAGGTGCCGGCGAAGTGGGAGCACTGCAGCAGATTGCAGTACATCGAGTTGTCGTCGAGCTTTTCGATGCCCTGGATCAGCGCCCAGATGGCGGCGCCGTCGGCCTTGCGGGGCGCGCGAAAGCGCAGCGTTCCGCTGTGGTCGGCGCGCGGGGCATCGATGGCTTGATCTAACTGCATTTCATTCGTCTCCAAGCGATGAACTCGACCAGATAATTTGTATATCAAACTAAATTGTCAACCGTAAAGACCGGGTGAATTTGTCCTCATCCCAACCAAAAATTGCGCAAGCACCTTGAAAACAGCCGAAAACGCCTAAGGTTCCGGAAACGCATGAATTTTTAGAGAAAAAGAGAATTTGAAGTGAGAGGAAAACTGCTTTCTTTAGATGAACTAAATGGGCTATTGGCCGCCCCGCGACGCCGCCCTAGAATCGGCCCCCGAATGGTTCGATTCCCAAAGGATCGACGGGAGGATAAGGGGACGGAAATGCAGCGGCGCTCCCAGCAGGCCCTGTCGGCCATGCGCCAGATTCTGCGCGCGACGGAAAACTATGGACGGACGCTGGCGCGCGAAACCGGGCTGACCGCCTCGCAACTGCTATTGCTCCAGGTGCTCGACGAGCACGGCAACATCACGGCGGGCCAGATTGCCGCCCATATGGGCATCACCCAGGCGACCACGACGAGCCTGCTGCACAAGCTGGAGGCCCGCGAACTGGTAAGCCGCCAGCGCGGCGACAGCGACCGCCGCCAGGTCTGGCTGTCGCTGACCGAGGCCGGCCGCGAAAAGCTGGCGGCCGCACCGGACGGCCTGCAGGAAACCTTCAAGGAGCGTTTCGAGAACCTGGAGTCGTGGGAGCAGGCGATGCTGGTCGCCGCCCTGGAGCGCGTCGCGGCCCTGCTGGATGCCGCGCGGCTGGACGCCGCGCCGGTGCTGGACGTCGGGGCAATCGACCGGGAGCCGCACTAGCCGCCTAGCCCCCCCCCCCGGTGTGCCGGGCACGTCCCGAGGGCCAGCGGGGGGCAGCGGGGCGTCAGCGGCTGACCATCACCATTTTCTCGATGATGTCGTCCATCCCGCGGTTGTCGACCAGCAGGTGCAGCGCTTCCAGCGTGGCGATCAGATTGCTCTTCTTGCCGACGCGGATGATCGGATTCTTGCCCGGGATCAGCATGGTGCGCTCGCCGAAGTTCAGCCGCAGGAACAGCGTGCCATCTTCCTCGAACCACCACGGCTCGGGCTGTTTGTAGGTCATCTGCTTCTCTGTTTCGCCGTCGGTCTCGACGAAGGCATGGCTCGGATAGGTATAGCCGGGATCGCGGGCCAAGCCGATCTGGTGGTCGAGGCCGGCCAGAAAGATGCGGCGCAAATCGTCCATGCGGCGGTTGACCACCTGCTTGCGGCGCGCCGGGTTGTGGCTGCGCGGCGGGCGGGCGGGTACGACGAAATCGAGCGCTTCGCGTGAGACGGAAATGAGAGCCTCCAGGCGTTTTTGGCGCCAATTGTGAACAAGGGGGCAGAACCTACCCTAGAGGTCTTAATTTGTCAAAAAGCGACGCCAGGTCGTTTTTACGACAAAGTAAGTTTTGTTCCGCTGACGAAATTCGCCGACGTTTCCCCGGCTCCTGCGGCGCGTTTCTTTCGAATGGCCGGCCGCGGCGGCGATCCGCCAGGGCATCGCCGGGCAGGGCGGGCAAAAAAATTGCGGCTTTTCGGCACCTTGCCCGGCCCTTGCGGCCGGTGATAGCGTCCCGGCAGGTTTCGGTGCCGGATTTCGCCGCAAGTTTTCGCCGGCGGATCTCAAACAACACGATGCGGCAGGTGGGGACGGTTCAGGCCATGACAGCAGGTAAAGCAGGCAGCGACGGCGCGGGGCAGGAGGGCATCCGCCCGGAGATCACTTTCGACGATTTTGCCAAGCTGGACGTGCGGGTCGGCACCATCGTCGATGCCCAGCCCTTTCCCGAGGCGCGGCGCCCGGCCATCAAGCTGTGGGTCGACCTGGGCGAGGAAATCGGGGTGAAGAAATCCTCTGCCCAGATCACCGTCCACTACGATCCGGGGCACCTCGTCGGCAAGCAGGTGGCGGCGGTGGTGAATTTCCCGCCCCGCCAGATCGGCAAGTTCATGTCCGAGATCCTGGTGCTGGGTTTTCCCGATGCCGACGGCGAGGTGGTGCTGGTCACCGCCGACCAGCCGGTGCCCAACGGCGGCCGGCTTTACTGAGCCAACGGCCACCGGCTGTACTCAGAGGGTCGTTCAGGGACTGAGGGGACCGTTCAGGCGGGAATCGAAAAGGCCGCCCCCGATAAAGCAGGGGCGGCCCTTTCTGAACAGGCTGCCTGGCTGAACAGGCTGTCGGGCGCGGTCAGGTGATGTGGAAGCGCTGCAGCACGTCGGCCAGATCGTCGCCGAACTGCGCGCCGCGGCGGATCAGGCCGACGTTCATCGGCAGGGGGGTGAGGTCGGGATGGTCCGGGTCCAGGCTGGTCAGCAGGGCCACCGGGATGCGCCGCGTCGCCGGCATGGCGGCCAGGGCGCAGGCCAGGTCGACGCCGCTCATGCGCGGCATGACCTGGGCGGTGATCACCAGGTCCGGCCGGGTCTCGAGGATCAGTTCCAGGGCTTCGATGGGGTTCAGCACGTTGGAGCAGCGGTAGCCGCAGGCGGCCAGTTCACGGCCGACGATCTTGGCGGCGGAGCGCTGCGGCAGGACCAGGGTCACGTCCTTGTCCATCACCGTGACGTCTTCGACGTTGAAGGTATTCTGCTGCGGCAACTCGCGCAGCACCTCGGCGACCTTGTCGGCGTCGACCTTTTCACCATCCAGCACCGCGGAAATGCGATCGGCAAAGGCAATCAGGTCGTTGGCGTGCTTGGTTTCGACGGAGTCGATCCCGGTGAGGTATTCATCCAGGCGGTGGGTCAGCGGGCCAAAGCCGACCAGGTTCACCGCGCGGGCCTTCATGCGCAGGTTGGCCGATTCCTGGGCCAGGATTTTGGCGGCTTCCTTTGGATTGAGGACGCCGTTCTTGACCTGCTGGACGCGCAGTTCGAGGTTGCTGACGAGATCGCGCGCCTCGTCGATCACCTCGCTCTCGAGCTGAGAGTCCACTTCTTCTTCTGAAATCAACCCACGCGTGACGGCCATTGCCCTCTCCGTAACCTACTTTTCCAGGTGCCCTGACGGTCTGTCGGGGCCCGCAGCTTAGGCCGCCAAGGGTTAAAGCAGTATAAACGCTGGGATGCCCGGAAATCGTGCGCCGCAACCTGGCCGGGAGGGGATTGCCGGCGGATCTCAGGGACGGATTTCGCTTTTCGGGGCTCGGGTTTTCGGGATGGGCTCAGACCGGCAGCCAGATGCGGGCGCGCAGGCCGCCGCCGGGGGCGGTCTCCAGGGCGACGTCGCCGCCGTGGCTGCGCGCGACGTCCCGGGCGATGGTCAGGCCCAGGCCGACCCCCCCGGTTGCCGGGTTGCGCGACTGTTCAAGGCGAAAGAACGGCTTGAAGACGTCGTCATGGCGTTCCGGCGGGATGCCGGGACCGTCGTCGTCGATGGAGACCTCTATCAGATTCTTGCGCCGCCCGGCGCGGATCGCCACGTGGGTGCCGTGGCGCTGGGCGTTGGCGACCAGATTGGTCAGGCAGCGGCGCATGCCTTCGCGGCGCAGCGGCAGGGTCATATCCTGTTCGACGTGCAGGTCGATGGCCCCGCCGTCGCGGGTCATCTGCGCGACAACATCGCGCAGCAGCATGCCCAGATCGGTCGGGGCCGGCGTTTCCTGGCCCTCGCCGCGGGCGAAGGCGAGGTAGCCTTCGACCATGTGTTCCATCTCGGCGACGTCGGCCTGCAGGTACTTCGCGTCGGGCACATCCTGCAGCATCGCGAGCTGCAGCTTCATACGGGTCAGCGGCGTTCGCAGATCGTGGCTGACGCCGGCCAGCATCTCGGTGCGCTGTTGGATCTGCCGCTGGATGCGGTCGCGCATGTTGATGAAGGCGGCGGCGGCCTGGCGCACCTCGGTGGCGCCCTCGGGCTTGAAGTCGCGCACCTCCTGGCCTTTGCCGAAGTTCTCGGCGGCGTGTGCCAAGCGGCGGATCGGCTTGACCTGGTTGCGCATGAAGATGACGGCGATGCCGAACAGCAGGATCGAACTGCCGATGGTCCAGAAGATGAAGATGTAGGTGGTGGAGGAGAACAGCCGTTCGTCGGTGACCAGCACGCGCAGCACGCCCTGGGGCAGCTCCACCAGGATCTCCACCCGGTCCTTGATCGACCGGGCGTCGATGACGAAGGGCAGGCCCAGACGCTCCTGCAGGGCGTCTCGCAGCCGAATCTCGACGAGGGTGTGTACCCGCGGCTGGGGCAGGGCCGGCAGTGCGGCCTGTTCCAGCAGGGTCAGTTGCATCTGCATGGTGTTGCGCGCCAGCTGGAACATTTCGTGGCGCCGCTGAGGCGAGGGATCGCTCTGCAACACCGTGGTGACCGCGGCGACGTCGCCGGCCAGCCCCTGGGCCAGGCGCTTGGTGATGGTGTCGTAGTGGCGGTCGTAGAAGACGTAGGTCGAGATCACCTGCATCAGGATCAGCGGCGTGATGATGATCAGCACGGAGCGGCCGAGCAGGGAGCGCGGCAGGAAACGGCGTACCGGTCCCGGGCCGCCCTGCGGATAGAGCGGATCTGGCGGCACGGCGTTCATTGCAGCCCGCCGGTGCGCAGCAGGTGGCGGACCGTAAATTGCGGGCTCGTAAAGTGTGGGGTCATCGCACGCCGGACCATCAATCGGGCATCAGCACGTAGCCGGTGCCGCGCACGGTCTGCAGGTAGCGCGGGAATTTGGGATCGTCCTCGATCTTGCGGCGCAGGCGCGTCACCTGCACGTCGATGGTGCGGGCATTGCCGCTGATCATGCTCTCCTCGCCCAGGTCGTCGCGGGTGATCGCCTCGCCGGCGCGCCGGGCCAGCGCCTTCAGCAGCGAGGCCTCGGCGGTGGTCAGCCGCACGAAGGCGCCCGCCTTGGTCAGCTCTTCGCGCTCCAGGTCGAAGCAGAACGCGCCGAACACCACTTTGCTCGGCGGCAGGGCGGTCGGCGCCGGCGGCACGCGGCGCAGGATGGCGTTGATGCGCAGCACCAGCTCGCGCGGCTCGAAGGGTTTGGGCAGGTAGTCGTCGGCGCCGCACTCGAAACCGGCGATGCGGTTTTCCGTTTCGTTCATGGCGGTCAGCAGCAGGATCGGCACGGCGTTGTCCCGGCGTAGCGTCCCGGTGAGCTGCAGGCCGGTCTCGCCGGGCATCATGATGTCGAGCACCAGCAGGTCGAAGGCAATGGAGGCCAGCTTGGCCCGCGCGTCGGCGGCATCCACCGCGGTGGTGACACGGAAGCCCTGGTCGCTGAGATAGCGCTGCAGCAGGTCGCGCAGGCGCGTGTCGTCGTCGACCACCAGGATGTGCGGCTGCTCGGTCACGGCGGGCTCGCTGTTTTGCTCATCGGGCCGGAGTATAGGCGTGCCGACGCGTGCCGACTAGCGGCTGCCTAGCGCCGCGCGGCGGATTTGGCGAGGGGTGTTTTGGCGGGCATCGGTTTGCCCGGCGCCTCGGGTCGTTCGAAGCGGGCGCGGTCGGCCTCGTCGATGATGTTGATGAGGACGGTGCGGAACCCCTCGACCGCCTCGGCGCCGGCGGTGCGGTAGGCGCGGGCGATGCGGATGCGCTGCTGTTCGGTCAGCTTCTGCTCGAAGGCGTGTCCCTTGCCGGTCAGCTCCAACAGGCGCTGGCGGCGGTCGCGCAGGCCGGGGCGCTGGGTGATGAAGCCCTCGGTCACCAGCTGGCCCAGCACCCGGGACAGCGACTGCTTGGTGATGCGCAGAATGGCCAGCAGTTCAGAGACGGTGATGCCGGGATTGCGGCCGACGAAATAAATGACCCGATGGTGAGCCCGACCGAAACCGTGGTCGGCCAGGATCTGGTCGGCCTCGCCGGTGAAGTCGCGGTAGGCGAAGAACAGCAGCTCCATCGCCTGGCGCAGTTCCTCCTCGCGCAGGAAGAGGGGATTGGGTCCGCCTTTTACGTCAGCCATGTTGACATATCTACCTAATCTTGTTACACATAGCTAGCAATATTTGATCGAAAGTATCAATTCGGAACTATTAACGGAAAAAAATCTCTGATTGGTTAGCCTTGCTGACTGATCTTCCGAAGCGTTCAGCGTGAGATTTCAGGCTCTTCTGGGTGAAAGGGGGAGCGGACGGCGGCCTTTCCTCCTCTCAGCGGTCGGAGGGGCCTTGCCTCGGGCAACCGCTCCGGGCAAACCTTTAGCGGGGCCGGGCCGCTCTTTGCAACGATGAACGGACCTCCCCCGGTCGCTATGGGGCTTTCGGGGCGAGGTTCCAGACCAACAAGGTGTTAGGGACGAAACCAACGATGTCCATACTTCCCTTCGACGACCGTGACGGCGTCATCTGGTACGACGGTAAACTGATGCCCTGGCGCGATGCCAAGCTGCACGTGCTGAGCCACGGGCTGCATTATGGCTCCTGCGTGTTTGAGGGCGAGCGCTCCTACGCCGGGCGTATCTTTAAGATGGCGGAGCACCACGACCGGCTCCTCAACTCCGGCAAGCTGCTGGGCTTCGACGTGCCCTACAGCCGCGAGGAAATCGACGCGGCGGCCCAGGCGGTGCTGGAAGCCAACGGCATTGCCGACGGCTATCTGCGCCCGGTTGCCTGGCGCGGCAGCGAGATGATGGCGGTCTCCGCCCAGCAGACCAAGATCCATGTGGCGGTTGCCGCCTGGCAGTGGCCGGCCTACTTCACGCCGGAAGCCCGCCTGAAAGGCATCCGCATGACCGTGGCCGACTGGAAGCGGCCGTCGCCGGAAACCGCGCCCTGCCGCTCCAAGGCGGCCGGGCTCTACATGATCTGCACCCTGTCCAAGCATTCGGCCGAGGCCAAGGGCTACAACGACGCCCTGATGCTCGATTACCGCGGCTTGATCGCGGAGGCGACCGGTGCCAACGTATTCCTGGTGCAGGACGGCAAGATCCACACGCCGACGCCCGACTGTTTCCTGGACGGCATCACCCGCCGCACCGTCATCGACCTCGCCAAGCGGCGCGGCTACGCGGTGATCGAGCGGGCGATCAAGCCGGAGGAACTCGGAAGCACCCAGGAAGTTTTCCTTACGGGTACTGCCGTGGAGGTGACGCCAGTGTCCGAGATCGACGACTACAGGTTCCAGCCGGGTGAGATCACCCGCAACCTGATGACGGACTACGACGCCCTGGTGCGCGAACACGCGGCGGCCAAGGTGGCCTGACCGCCGCCCCATCGGTCTGACGAAAGACCGGGCGGCGCAGAACAAGGCGCCGCCCGGTTTTCTTTTTTTAAAGCCTATTTTTTATGCGTAAGGAGCAGCCAAGATGTCCCGTGCCTTCGTGAAGGAAGACGACGCCGGCGCGCCCGAGGAAAAGGTCGACCTGCCGGTCAGCGCGCATCCCAACCGGGTGACGCCGGCGGGCCTGCGGATGCTGCGCGACAAGGTCAAGGAATACGAGGACGAGCGCGCGCGCCTGAAGGGGCACGAGGCCGAACTCGCCGCCCAGTCGCACCTGCCGCGCGTCGAGCAGGAACTGCGCTATTGGGAGGCGCGCCTGCGCACGGCGATCCCGGTGGATCCCGCCAAGCAGCCGCGTGACAAGGTCGCCTTTGGCGCCGTCGTGACGGTGGAAGACGACGACGGCAAGCGGCACGACTACCAGATCGTGGGCGAGGACGAGGCCGCGCCGAAGGACGGCAAGGTCTCCTACGTCTCGCCCCTGGCCCGCGCCCTCGACGGCGCCGAGGTCGGCGATACCATCGTCTGGAAACGCCCCGCCGGCGACCAGGAACTGGAAGTCATGGCGATCAAGTATGAGGGGTAGGGCCTAAGAGCCTGCCGGTCAGTAGCCGGCTTCTTTCTGATGACGAAAAGCGAGGACATAGACGGTGTCGTCGGAGGCTTCGTAACGATAGAGGGCTACATAGCCCGTATCGCCGAAAGGGATGAGGAGTTCCCGCAACTCGGGCACGTCGTCCAGCGGCCGGCCCATGGCCGGATAGCGTTCCAGCAGTTCGAATTGGCTTAAGATCGCCTGGGCGGCACGTCGGGCCGCCTCGGGATTTTTCTGCGCCAGGAACCCTCGGCAGATTTCCAGCCCGCGTGCTGCTCCTTCGGTAACGACTACTCGTGGCAATCGGGGGCTTCCGTCTCCGCATCACTGCCCCAGGACTTCAGCCAGTCGCGCAGCTCGTCGCCGCTGAGGTGCCGTCCCGTTTCCTGAAAGGCGGTCCAGGACGCCAGCGCCTCCTCCTTGAAGCTCTCGCGGGCTTCCTCCCGGTCGACATACTCGCGGATCGCCTCGCGCATCAGGGCGTGGGGCGTCCGTTGGCGGCGCTCGGCGAGGCGCTTCAGGCGGTCGGTCAGGTCTTCGTCGAGTTTTACCGAGGTGGCCATCGGGAGGCTCCGTTATTACCGGGTAATACCTTTCGATAATAGCCGGAAGCCTGCCCTCTGTCCATGCGACCTGAACGGACTGTAGCAGGGGTGAAGTGCTTTGGAGTGTGGCGATGTGGTTGGGCGTAGCGGTGGCGCTACTCCGCCGCGTCGGGGTTCTTCTTCACCCAGCGTGCGGCGGCGGTATCGTCGCTGTCGCGGGCGTCGACCCACTGGGCGCCCTGCTCGGTCTCTTCCAGTTTCCAGAACGGCGCCTTGGTCTTCAGCCAGTCCATGAGGAACTCGCAGGCCTCGAAGGCGGCCTGGCGGTGGGCCGAAGCGGCGGCGACCATGACGATCTGGTCGCCCGGCTCCAGGCGGCCGAAGCGGTGGATGATCAGGCTGGCTTCCAGGGGCCAGCGTGATTGCGCTTCCGCTTCGATCTCGGCCAGCATCTTCTCGGTCATCGCCGGATAATGCTCGAGGGTCATGGCGGAGATCTCCGATCCGCCCGCCAGATCGCGGACCAGGCCAACGAAGACCGCGAGGCCGCCGATGGCGTGGTTGTCCCCGGTGAGGGCGGAGAGTTCCTTGCCGACGTCGAAGTCTTCCGCCTGAACGCGAACCGCCATCTTTACCCTCCCGTCACCGGGGGGAAGAGGGCGACCTCGTCGTTCGGACCGACGGGATCGCCGGGCTTGGCGTAGGTCTGGTTCACCGCCACGCGGATGGCGCCGCGGTCGGACAGCGCGTCGGCGAAGTTGGCGCCGCGGCCTTCCAGCCAATCCAGCAGCGCGCCGACGGTGGCGACGCCCTCAGGTGGCGTCACGTCCTCCTCGGCCATGCCGGTCTTGGTTTTCAGCCAGGCGAAATACAGCAGTTTCAACGTTTCTTCCCAAGTGTTCGGGGCTGTGTCGGCGGCCCGCCTCGCCCTTCGAGACGGCCCTGCGGGCCTCCTCAGGGTGAGGCATTTTCTTTAAACTCAACCCTCATCCTGAGGAGCTTGCGGAGCAAGCGTCTCGAAGGATGGGCCGCCTTTCAACTATATAGGCTACCCATATAGGTTACTGAGCCACTTCGCTGAAGGGCAGGAACTCGACCATCGCGCCGGCTTCCAGGCGGGTCAAGTCCTCGGGCAGTTCGATGAGCCCGTCGGCGGCGACCAGGGAGGAGAGGATGCCGGCGCCGTCGCGCGGGAATTTTTCCGCCGTGAGGCCGCCGGAGCCGTCCTCCACAAGGTGCGCACGCACCCACTCGCGGCGGTCCTTCTTCTTCTTGTGGTCGAAGCCGGCACGCACCCGGAAGGTATGCGGCGGCGCGGCGTTACCGCCCATCAGGCGCAGGATCAGCGGGCGCACGATGGTCAGGAAGGTGACCACCACGGCGACCGGGGTGCCCGGCAGGCCGACGAAGGGGATGCGGCCGACCTGGCCCAGGGCGATGGGGCGGCCCGGCTTCACCGCTAGGCGCCAGAGATGCAGCTTGCCCAGCGCCTCGACGGCGGCTTTCACATGGTCTTCCTCACCCACCGAGACGCCGCCGGAGGTGACCAGCAGGTCGTGCTTGCCTTGCGCCTGGGCCAGCGCGGCCTGCACGGCATCGAGGCGGTCCGGCAGAATGCCGAGGTCGTCGACGGCGCAGCCCAGGCCGGTCAGCAAGGCGTGAATGGTGTAGCGGTTGGAATCGTAGATCGCGCCGGGATCGAGCAGAGTGCCCGGTTCGCGCAACTCGTCGCCGGTGGAGAACAGGCCGACCTTCAGGCGCGTCGAGACCATCACCTCGCGGCGGCCGACGGCCGCGGCCTGGCCGACATCCTGCGGGCGCAGCTTCTGGCCCTTGTGCAGCACCACGTCGCCCTGCGCGACGTCTTCGCCGGCCTTGCGCGCATTGGATCCTTTTTTGATGCCGGGGCGCACGACCACGGTCTCGCCGTCACGCTCGCAGTCCTCCTGCATCATCACGGTGTCGGGGCCGCCGTCCTCGCCGGCCGGCAGCCGGGCGCCGGTGAAGATGCGGACGGCGCCGCCGCGCCGGGCGTCCGGCAGGTCCTTCTGGCCGGCGGTGATACGGCCGGTCACCGGCAGGCGGGTTTCGGTCTCCGGGTCCAGGTCGGCATGGAACACCGCATAGCCGTCGACGGCAGAGTTGGGGCCCGGCGGGATATTCACCGGGGAGACGATGTCCTCGGCCAGGATGCGCCCCAGGGCGTCGTGCAGCGCCACGGGTTCGGCCGCGGTGACCGTGGTGATGGTCTCCGCCAGCAGCTTGCGCGCTTCGTCGACCCGCATCAGCGGGCCGCCCTGGGCGAAGCAGTCGTCGGTGAGCTGCGCCATTACTCGGCGGCGCCCTTCTGCACCTTTTCGGCAAGCCCGCAGTGGGCGACGATGAAGTCGGCGATCGCCTCGACGTCGTTGAGGTCCAGGCGCGGCACCGGCAGGCCCGGCAGCTCCGCGTCGCTGGCGACGGCGACCACCCGGGGGTCGTCGGGCTGGATCAGCGGCTTGCCGTGGGCCGGGCGGTGGATCTCGATCTTCTCGTGGCCTTCGGCCTTCCAGCCCTCGATGATGAGCAGATCCACTTGGGTCATGTGCTGCATCAGGCTGCGGCTGTCGGGCTCGGCTTCCTCGCGCAGCTCGTGCATCAGCGCCCAGCGCTTGCCCGAGCCGATCATCACCTCGGTGGCGCCGGCGGTGCGGTGCTCGTAGGAGTCCTTGCCCGGCTTGTCGACATCGAAGGCATGGTGGGCGTGCTTCATGGTCGAGCCCTTGAGGCCGCGGTGCACCAGCGCCGGAATCAACTGGACGATCAGCGTGGTCTTGCCGCTGCCGCTCCAGCCGGCCAGGCCGATGACTTTCATGGTCCCGCCGGCCGTGCTCATTGGTTGGTACCTTCCTCGCCGACCATATGCTTCAGGCCGTGCGCCATGTAATCGTAGCCGGTGATGGCGGTCAGGATGCCGGCGATCCACAGGCCGATCTCGCCGATCAGGTGCACCGGCAGGGCGATCGACTGGACGTCACCGACGATGAGGATGCCGAGCGCCAGCATCTGGATGGCGGTCTTCCATTTGGCCAGCTTGGTGACCGGCACCGAGACTTTGATCTCGGCCAGGTATTCGCGCAAGCCGGAGACCAGGATCTCGCGGCCCAGGATGATGATGGCCGGGATGACACCCAGGCCGGCGATCTGCTGGGTCGCCACCAGCATGACGATCAGCGAGGCGACCAGCAGCTTGTCGGCGATGGGATCGAGAAACCGCCCCAGCCGCGAAATCTGGTTCATGTGGCGGGCGAGGTAGCCGTCGAAGTAGTCGGTGATGCAGGCCAGCGCGTAGCCGGCCAGCGCCAGCCAGCGGAACAGTGGCGTGTCGACATAGACGAGCACCAGCAGCAGCGGGATCACCGCGATCCGCGACAGGGTCAGAATATTGGGTAGGCTGGTCAGCATGCGCTGCGGTTGTTCCTTCTATCCCGTCGTTCGCCCCAGGACCTGTTCTAGCATAGCCGCTGGCGCCGACCCAGCGGTCAGGGTGACTCCGCAAGGCAGCCTTGCAGCCGCCGCCCCCGTGCTAGCCCCCCCCGTGCTGCCCCCCGGTGCCGCCGGACCATTTGTTGGACCGTTTGGTCTTGAGCCATCCAGTATCGAAGCGGTGGGTTGCGCTTTCGTTACAGTCCGCCATTTCGCCCGTTAGCTATCCCGCCAGTTCGCCCTCCCGCCAGTCAGCCCTCCCGGTGGAAGTGGTCATAGATCTTGCGCGCCACGGTTTTTGAGATGCCCTCGACCGCCTCCAGGTCGGCCAGGCCGGCGCGGGCGACGGCCCGGGCGGCGCCGAAGTGCAGCAGCAGGGCCTTTTTGCGCCGGGCCCCGATGCCCGGCACTTCGTCCAGCGCCGAGCGCAGGCGGGCCTTGGTCCGCCCGGCCCGGTGGGTGCCGATGGCGAAGCGGTGGGCCTCGTCGCGCAGGCGCTGGATGAAATACAGCGCCGGGTCGCGCGGCTGCAGCATGAACGACGGCTTGCCGGGCAGGAAGATGCGCTCGCGCCCGGCGTCGCGGTCGGGCCCCTTGGCGATGGCGGCGATCGGCAGGTCGCCGAGGCCCAGGTCGGCCAGCACCTCGGTGCCGACGGTCAGCTGGCCCTGGCCGCCGTCCAGCAGTACCAGGTCGGGCCACTGGCCGCCGCTGCGTTCCGGGTCCTCCTTCAGGCTGCGCTGGAAGCGCCGGGTCAGCACCTCGCGCATCATGGCGTAGTCGTCGCCGGCCTCGGTCTTGGGGTCCTTGATCTTGAACTTGCGGTAGGCGTTCTTGGTAAAGCCTTCCGGTCCGGCCACGATCATGCAGCCATAGGGCTCGCCGCCCTGGGTGTGGCTGTTGTCGTAGACCTCGATGCGCTCGGGCGTGCCCTCCAGGCCGAAGATTTCGGCGACCTGTTCCAGCAGCTTGCGCTGGCTGCTGCTCTCGGCCAGGCGGCGGGCCAGCGCCTCGCGCGCATTGTGCAGGGCGTTTTCCACCAGCTTGCGCTTGGCGCCGCGCTGCGGGCGGGTCAGGTCGACCTTCACCTCCGCCTTGGTCGACAGCGCCTCGGCGATCAGCGCCTGCTCTTCCAGATCGTGGCTCAGCAGCACCAGGCGCGGCACCGGCTTGTTGTCGTAGAATTGGGCGACGAAGGCGCCGAGCACCTCGCCGATGCCCAGGCTCTTGTCGTGACTGGGGAAATAGGCACGGTTGCCGTAGTTGCGCCCGGCGCGGAAGAAGAACACCTGGATACAGATCTGGCCGCCCTCCTCGTGGGCGGCGATGACGTCGGCGTTGTCGACCCCCTCGATGTTGATGTCCTGGTGGGCCTGGATCTGCGACAGGGCGCGGATACGGTCGCGGTAGGCGGCGGCGGTCTCGAAATCCAGCCGCTCGGCGGCGGCCTCCATCTTGGCGGCCAGCTGCTGCTGGACCTCCTGGGAACTGCCGGTCAGGAAGCGGCGCGCCTGGGTCACCAGGTCGCGGTAGTCGGGTGCCGAGATGCGTTCCACACAGGGCGCCGAGCAGCGCTTGATCTGGTACATCAGGCAGGGGCGGGTGCGGGCCGAATAGACCGCGTCGCTGCACGAGCGCAGCAGGAAGGCCCGCTCCAGGGCGGTGATGGTGCGGTTTACCGCCCCGGCCGAGGCGAAGGGGCCGAAGTAGTCGCCCTCGCGGGTGTGGGCGCCGCGATGCTTGGTGATCTGCGGGATGGCATGGTCGGCGGTCAGCAGGATGTAGGGGAACGACTTGTCGTCGCGCAGCAGCACGTTGTAGCGCGGCATGAGGCGCTTGATGAGGTTGCTTTCCAGCAGCAGGGCCTCGACCTCGGTATGGGTCTCGACCACCTCCATGGCGACGGTTTCGGCGACCATGCGCTGCAGCCGGCGTGGCAGCTTGGCGATCTGGGTGTAGTTGGTCACCCGCCGTTTCAGGTTGCGTGCCTTGCCGACGTAGACCGCGTCGCCCTTGCGGTTCAGCATGCGGTAAACGCCCGGGCTGGACGACAGGGTCTTCACCGTGTCGGCGATGACCGTCACGCCGCGTGCCAGGCCCTCCCCCCAGGTGGCGTCCAGGGTGGCGAGATCGAGCGCATCATCCTCGCCTTCGATGACGTAAGGCTCGGCCGGATCCTCCTCCATGCCCATGGCCGAGCGCTTGCCGCCGGCGGAGGGGTCCGCCGCCGGCCGCCGGCCGGGATGTTTGGAACTCTGCCGTTTGGGCGCCTTGGTCATCGTGTCGGTCGGGTCTCGGCTTGGGGCCCGGCTGGGGGCTCGGGCGAGGTTCGATAGAGCTTCGGGTCGGGTAACTGCTTCACCGAACAAAGCAATCACGGCCGTGCCGGTCAATCGCCGGCCGCCACCGTCGCATCGCCTGTCCGGTCTCCAGTCCGGTCTCCAGTTTGGGTCCCGAGGGCGGCGGCGGAGGGCGGGAGTCCCGCGGCGGCCGCCGGGGCCGTAGATTCTATCCACCAATCCTGTGGATAAAACTGTGGCTATCTGGGGGTCGCAGTAGAAGGCTCTTAGGGAATTCTACATTTTTGTTAACCTGCCTATTTTCTAGGCAAAAGTTATCATGTCATTGAATTATAATACGGAAAATCAAGTCAAGATCAAAGTTAACCTTACCGTCGCAATAATGTCATCGACTCTCAGGTGTTTTCGGCGTCGGCCGGGGGCCTGTGTACAACTCCCCCTTCGCGGTCACGGATTGGCAATTTCTGCAAAGGCTTAGCCGAGTCCGGTCAGGCCTGATCGGTACATCTCCGGCGCGCAATTTCCACCCCGATGCCACCGATGTCGGCGTAGCGGTCGAGCTTTTCGATGCGCACTTTGGTCTCGCGCACCAGCGGGAATCCGAAGCAGACGTCCGACAGCTCCTCGGCCAGGGTCTCCAGCAGCCGGAAGGTGGTGGTCAGGCAGTGGTTGCGCACCGCCTTGGCCAGGCTGCCGTAGTCGACCACCTCGGTGATGGTGTCGCGGCTGGGCGGCGGGTAGTCGACCAGCAGTTCGACGTTGATGCGCAGGCGCTGGCGCCGGGCGCGCTCTTCGTCGCTGACGCCGATGCTGCAGGACAGGGTGAGGTCGCGGATCAGGATGCGCTGGAACAGCACGTCGGATTTGACGCGGTCGCCGGCGAGGCGGGGCTGGGTTGTCGGCATGGGGGGACTCTCATTGTGCCGGCGCCGGTACCGGCGGCGGCTTTATCGGGATCTCGGTGTGGCGGCTATCCTAAGGCCGGGCGGTCGCCGTCTCAACCACGGGCGCTGCCGCGGGGGCCATGGCGGGGGCGGCAAGGCCGGCGTAGGCTTGTTTGTGCGGGTCGAACTGGTACCAGACGAAGGCCAGGTACAGCAGCACGAAGACGGCGCCTTCCAGGCGCGTGATGCGCCGGCCGGTCAGCATCACCGGCACCGCCACCAGGGTCGCGGCGGCCAGGGCCCAGATGTCGAAGTTCAGGATCTCCGGCGCCACGCTGACCGGGGTGATGATAACCAGGGCGCCCAGGATCAGCAGGATGTTGAAGATGTTGGATCCCAGCACGTTGCCCAGCGCCACCTCGGTATGGCCGCGCATGGCGGCGACGATAGCGGTGGCGAGTTCCGGCAGCGAGGTGCCGAAGGCGACCAGGGTGAGACCGATGACGGTTTCCGACACGCCGGCGGCGCGCGCGATGCTGGAGGCGCCGCGCACCAGCAGCTCCGAACCGCCGCCCAGGGCGATGACGCCGACGGCGATCAGTCCCGCCGCCACCCAGGCCGAACGCGGCGTGGCACCGGCTTCCTCGATGGCCTCCAGGCCGGTTTCGGTATCGTTGCCGCCGCGCCGCTCGATGCGGTAGCTGACCCAGAGGTAGCCGGTCAGCAGCGCCAACATCAGGATGCCGTCCAGGACGCCCATGCTCCCGCAGAAGGCCAGCACGACGAACACGGCAGTCGCCGCCACCATCGCCAGGGTATCGCGCAGGATGCGTTTGGGTTCCCGCTCGATCGGGCAGAGCAGGGCGGCGAGACCCAGGATCAGCAGAATGTTGGCGATGTTGGAGCCGACGATATTGCCGACGCCGATGTCCGGCAGGCCCTGCACCCCGGCGGTCACCGTCACCACCAGTTCCGGCATGGAGGTGGCCAGGGCGACCACGGTCAGGCCGATGATCAGCGGCGACAGCCCGAAGCGCAGCGACAGCCCGACCGCGCCGCGCAGCAGCACCTCGCCCCCGACAAACAACAGCGCCAGGCCACCTCCGGCTTGCAGGAATGCGAGGGCTGTCATGTCCGGACGGGGTACCAGGATAGTTGCACGAAAGGCGCGCCGAATGCCGGGCCCGGCGGAGTCGGGCAAGCAGCGGGGCCGACGGGCCACCGCGCGGCACAATGGCCAAGCAGGCCTTAAATGTCGACCCTCGGCAGCTTTTTCAATGGAATATTCGTCGCCGGGCCTCCGCCGTGCGGGTCCCTCAGGTCTCGGACTCGCCTTCCGGTCGCAGCTTCAGGGCGGCCGAGTTCAGGCAGTAGCGCAGGCCGGTCGGCTGCGGACCGTCGGGGAAGACGTGGCCCAGGTGGGCGTCGCAGGCGGCGCAGAGCACTTCGGTGCGGCGCATCCACAGCTTGCGGTCTTCCTTGGTGGCGACCGATGTCTCGTCGATCGGGGCGAAAAAGGACGGCCAGCCGGTGCCGGAATCAAACTTGGTCTGGGAGGAGAACAGCGGCTCGCCGCAGACCACGCAGGCATAGGTGCCGGGGGTCTTGGTGGCGTGGTAGCGCCCGGTGAAGGCGCGCTCGGTGCCGGCCTCCTGGGTGACGTGGAATTCCTCCGGGCTGAGGTCGCGCTTCAGTTCCTCGCGGCTCTTCTTCACCTTCTGTTCCATGACGCTCTCCTGGTTCTCACTGCCTGGGTAATGTGTGGCCGGGGAGGGCGAGCGGCAAGGGGGCAAGGGCAGGCAGCCTTTCACGCCCCCGTTACGCTCCACGCTACGGCCGGCGTCAGGCGCCGCGCTTCAGCTTTTCGATGGTCTCGTGCAGCGCCGAGAGGAAGGCCGAGCGGTCGCGCTGGGAAAACGGGCGCGGGCCGCCGGTCACCTGGCCGGCCTCGCGCAATTCGCTCATCAGGTTGCGGCTGGCCAGGGCCATGCCGATGGAGCGGTCGGAAAAGCCCTTGCCGTTGTGGGCCAGCACCGCCGCGCCGGCCTTCACGCAGCGTGCCGCCAGCGGGATGTCGGCGGTGATCACCACATCGCCCGGCCCGGCTCGCTCGGCGATCCAGTCGTCGGCGGCATCGAAGCCGGCGCCCACCACCACCCGCTGGATCAGCGGATGCACCGGCAGCGCAATGATGTCGTTGGCGACCACCTGCACGCCCCAGCCGTGCCGTTCGGCAACCTTGTAGATTTCCGCCTTCACCGGGCAGGCGTCGGCATCGACGTAGATGGTGCCTGGGATGGTGCCTGGGGCGGTGCCGGTGCTCACGTGACCCAACTCCGCAAATCGCTGTCCGCCGCGGCCATGTCCTCGTAGAGCCAGGCCATGCGGTCGCAGAACCACAGCTTGGCCAGCAGGCAGAGGACCAGGCCGGTCATCATCGGCCAGAAGTCGAGGGCGATGGCGCCCCACAGGGAGACGACGAAACCGACGCCGCTGAGGGCCGTCAGCACCGCCGGTGCGTGACGGTGGCGCCGCGGAATGACCAGGCGGGCGCGTTTGAGCCACAGCCGCTCGCCGAAGGTGACGCGGGAGGCCCAGCTGTCTGTCGAACGGGGCGCCGGGAAGACGCGGGGGTTCGTCCAGATCCAGGCCAGCGCGACGGCCACCGGCACCAAGGCGCCCCAGCCGAGCACGGCGTGCGACCAGACCGCCGCCAGCAGCAGCGGCAGGGCGCTTGCCCGGGTCCACACGCTCCAGGGATTCGCGTGGCGCGCCCAGGTCGCATCGTCCATGGCGAAGAGGCGGGCAAGGCGGGCTTCCAGGTTCACGGCCGCCGCCTAGCGCCGTTTGCCGCGCGGCTTGCCGCCCTTGCCCCGTCCGGCGCCCTTGCGCGACTGGCTGGCGGCGCTGGCCTGGGCGATGCGATCGGCGAAGCCGCTCCCGCTGCCGTCGCCGATGGCCGAGCCCGGTCTGTCAAGGCCGAGGTCGTGGTCCTGCAGGCGCTTGATCTCGTCGCGCAGGCGCGCGGCCTCCTCGAACTCCAGGTCGGCGGCGGCCTCGCGCATGCGCTTTTCCAGGTCGGCGATATAGCTTTGCAGATTGTGACCGACCAGGTTCATCGCCTCGGCATCGCCGGTCTTCACCGTCACGTGGTCGCTCTCGTAGACGCTCTCCAGGATGTCGGCGATGCGCCGCTTGATGGATTCCGGCGTGATGCCGTTGGCGGCATTGAAGGCCTGCTGGCGCTCGCGCCGGCGGTTGGTCTCCTCCAGCGCCGCCATCAGGCTGTCGGTCATCTTGTCGGCATAGAGCACGACGCGGCCGTCGACGTTGCGCGCGGCGCGGCCGATGGTCTGGATCAGCGAGGTGGTGGAGCGCAGGAAGCCCTCCTTGTCGGCGTCCAGGATGCACACCAGCGCGCATTCGGGAATGTCCAGGCCCTCGCGCAGCAGGTTGATGCCGACCAGCACGTCGAACTTGCCCAGGCGCAGGTCGCGAATGATCTCGATGCGCTCCAGGGTATCGACGTCGGAATGGATGTAGCGCACTTTCAGGCCGGCCTCGTGGAGGTACTCGGTCAGGTCCTCGGCCATGCGCTTGGTCAGGGTGGTGACCAGGGTACGGTAGCCCTTGGCCGCCACCTCATGGCACTCGGCGATCAGGTCGTCGACCTGGTTCTCGGTCGGCCGGATGATGCAGATCGGGTCTATCAGGCCGGTCGGACGGATGACCTGCTCGGTGAACACGCCGCCGGTCTGCTGCAGTTCCCAGGGGCCCGGCGTTGCCGAGACGTAGACCGTCTGCGGGCGCATCTGCTCCCACTCGTCGAACTTCAGGGGGCGGTTGTCGATGGCCGATGGCAGGCGGAAGCCGAATTCGGCCAGGGTCGATTTGCGTGCGTAGTCGCCGCGGTACATGCCGTTTAACTGGCCGACGGTCACGTGGCTTTCGTCGACGAACAGCAGGGCGTCTTCCGGCAGGTATTCGAACAGCGTCGGCGGCGGCTCGCCTGCCTTGCGGCCAGTCAGGTAGCGCGAGTAGTTCTCGATGCCGGCACAGGAACCCGTCGCCTCGATCATCTCCAGGTCGAACATGGTGCGCTGTTCCAGCCGCTGGGCCTCCAGCAGCTTGCCCTGCTGGGTGAAGAGGTCGAGCTGAACCTTGAGGTCCTGCTTGATCAGCTTGGCGGCTTGCAGCAGCGTCGGGCGAGGCGTCACATAGTGGCTGTTGGCGTAGATCTTGATGCTGTCCAGCGCGTCGGTCTTGTCGCCGGTCAGCGGATCGAATTCGTGGATCGCCTCGACCTCGTCACCGAACAGGGTCAGGCGCCAGGCGCGGTCCTCGTAGTGGGCCGGGAAGAGGTCGACGGTGTCGCCGCGCACCCGGAAGGTGCCGCGCTGAAAGCCGACGTCGTTGCGCTTGTACTGCAGCTCGACCAGCTTCTTCAGCAGCTCGGCGCGGTTGACCTCCTGGCCGGCCTTCACCTCCATCGTCATGGTGGCGTAGGTCTCCGGCGAGCCGATACCGTAGATGCAGGACACCGAGGCGACGATCACCACGTCGCGCCGCTCGAACAGGGCGCGGGTCGCCGCGTGACGCATGCGGTCGATCTGCTCGTTGATCGAGCTTTCCTTCTCGATGTAGGTGTCGCTGCGCGGGACGTAGGCTTCCGGCTGGTAGTAGTCGTAGTAGGAGACGAAGTACTCCACCGAATTGTCCGGGAAGAACGACTTCATCTCGGCATAGAGCTGGGCGGCCAGGGTCTTGTTCGGCGCCAGCACCAGGGCCGGGCGCTGCAGCTCGGCGATCACCTGGGCCGCGGTGAAGGTCTTGCCGGAGCCGGTGACGCCCAGCAGCACCTGGTCGCGCTCGCCCTGCTTGAGGCCGGCGGTCAGCTCCTTGATCGCCTGGGGCTGGTCGCCGGCGGGCGTATAGTCGGAATCGATGCGAAAGGGCGTGCCGGCGGGAATCGGCACGGATTTCTCGGGCGAGGGGCTGAGGACCGGATTGGACATGCCCCTTTATATGCGCTTCGCCCCGCCCGATGCCAGGGGGGAGGCCGGGTGAGAGGGGGTGCCGGGCAGCGACTTCCTGTCAACAGTCTGTCAGGAGAGCGTCCGTCTCGGCCCACCGCTTAAACCAGTGGCCTAAAGCAGCGGCACGAACAGCAGCAGGGCGGCGCCGGTGCCGATGGCCACGAAGGCGACGAAGCAGAGGCGTTTCAGCCAGCGGCGCAGGGCCGAACCGGGGGCCAGCGGCCGGTGACCGGTGATCACCGCCGGGTCAAACAGCATTCACGTCATAAGGGGCCATCGGGGAATCCTTCTCCTTCAATTCCCCCGATTGCGTCCCCGGTTACGGGGATGGAAAGGGCCGCTTTCCCCAGCGGCCGGCTCGGATCTGTCGCGTCTTCCAGCGCTTCGGCGGTTACCACGTAGCGCAGCGGCCCGCCGGGCGTGATGGCGTCGAAGGGATAGCAGGTCACCAGGCTCAGCAAGGCCCGGCTTTCCGCGCGGCGCAGGAACACCGGGTGGCGCACGTCGATCACCTCGTGGCCGCGCACGGTGAAGTCCTGCCAGGTTCCCTCGGCGTTCTGCAGCCGCAGGCGGCTGCCGTCGGTGAGGTCTCGCAAAAAGGCAAAGTGCGTGTCGCGGTGGCCGCCGAGGATTGGGTGCCCCAGGGCTTCGGTGCCCGGCACCACGGCGGGCCCGAAGGCCAGGGTCCGTCCGCTCGCCCCGGCCAGTACGTAGAGGTCGACGTCCAGCGCCGGCACGCTGAGGCGCGCCACCGGCCAGGTATCGGCCCAGGGCCAGGGCCGCACCTCGCTGCCGCCGGCCAGGGTCGCCGTCCAGGCCCGGTCCAGCAGGCGCTGGGCCAGCCAGGCCTTGCCGTGGATGGCGGCGGCCCCGCCCAGCTGGTAGAGGCCGAGGGCCAGCGACAGCAGGGCGAGGCCGACCAGAAGGCGGTTCTGGGTTCCCCGAAGCAGAGAGGGGGCCTTCGCCACGCTGTCAGCCATGCTTTCAGCCACGTTGGCAACCACGGGGCCCCTCCCGCCGCCGGCGCACCATGACCAGCAAAATCAGCGCCAGCGCCAGGAACAGGTAGGCGCTGCCGACGATGGCCATGCGCTCGGCCGGGGTCGCAGTCTGCGGCAGGGTGATCGGCTGGCCGCCCGCCGCCTGTACCCGCTGCAGCAGCGGGGCCGGCATCGCCCGGCTGCGCATAGCCGTGGGGTCGGCGGCAAAGCCGGCGGTATCGGCCTCCTCCTGGACATCCATTTCCTGGCCGAACACCTTGCCGGCGTCCCAGCCGGCCGGCAGGTCGCGGGGGATCTCGGCGCTCTGCAGGTCTTCGCCCTCGGGCCGGGCGACGGCCGCGTCGATGGCCACCAGGGCGGTGTAGCGGGTCACCAGTTGGTGCTCCAGGGCGACGGCCAGGGCCTCGGCCCGGATCGCGGCCTGGTCGACGCCCTGTCCGGCTGCGGAACTGGCGCGGTAGAGGCCGTCTTCGATCTGTACCAGCTTGGCGCGGGCCCAGACCGCGGCGGTGCCGGGGGCGGGGGTCAGATTGCCCAGCGGCAGGCGCTGCTGCCAGCCGCCCTGGGCCGAATTGCCGGTGATCAGCAGCTGGCCGTCCAGGCTCTCCAGGTCGACCCCCTCCAGGCGGGCGGTGAAAGTGACCGGCTCGCCGGCGTAGAGATCGGGCAGCGGGGTCGGATAGATCTCGATGCGCTTGCCGGCGTTCAGCGGCCAGCCGACGCGCAGATCGGTCAGCACCGGCTGCTCCAGCTTGGTGAGCAGGGCGTCGACGCGGCTCTCCACCTCGGAGAGGTCGCCGATGTAGGTGAAGCTGCCGCGGCCCAGTTCGGCGGCCTTGCGCATGAAGTAGCTGTTGGGGGCCGAGCCGATGCCGACGGTGAACAGGCGGCTGTCGCCCAATTGGGCCGCGACCGTGCGGAACAGGTCCTCCTCGTTGCTCAGGCCGGCATCGGTCAGGAACACCACCTGGCGCAGGAAGCGGCCCTCCGACCGTCCCTGGGGGGCCTGGTCGGATCCCTGGCCGGATCCCGGGGCGGGCAGGTGCCGGGTGTCCAGCGCGCGTTCCAACGCCGGCAGCATTTCGGTGCCGCCTTCGGCTTCCAGCGCGCTCACGTAGTACCAGGCCCGGGCGACGTTGCCGACGGTGGCGGCCGCCGGGTGCGGGAAGAGGGCATGAGTGTCGTCGTTGAACTGCAGGACGTTGAAGCGGTCCTCGGGCTTCAGGCGCTTCAGCGCGGCGACGACCGCCGCCTTGGCCTGGTCGAGGGAGTCGCCGAACATCGAGCCGGAGGTGTCGATGACGAAGATCACCTCCCGGGGCTGGGCGGGCTGCGGCAGGGCGGGGCGGGGCAGGGTCGTTTGCGGCTCCACCGGGGCGCCTTCTCGGACCGGCGGTACCATCATCACCAGCAAGTGGGTGTCGGCGCCGACCTGCTCGGCGAAGACGGCGGTCTGGGGGGCGGCGCTGGGTGCGGGTTTCCACTCCACCACGAAGTCGCGGTCGGCGGGGACCTGCCCGGCCTGAAGGGTGAGGGTCTGGCTGCCGTCTTCGCCGCTCTCGATGACCACCGGGTGATAGAGGCTGCGCAGCGAGGCCAGCGGCATGCCGGCGTTGAGATGCAGGGTCAGCGACAGCGGGTTGGCGGTTTCAGGATCGATGTCGACCGGACCGAAGAGATCGCGCGGTGCGTTGTCCGGGCCGGTCATCGCGGCGGGGGCGGGGGCCGGTTGATCCGGCAGCCCGGCGACCGCGGCCGGCTTCGGCGCCGGGGTGTAGCGCGGCGCCACCACCATGGGAAAACGCAGGGAGAACACGCCGTCGTTGTAGGCGACGGCATCCTGGTAGCCGATCTCCACGGTGATGTCCTCGCCGGGGCCGATGTTGGCCACCGCGGTGACGAAGACGTTGGGGCGCTCGCCGCTGACCATGCTGGCGCGCTGGCCGTTGTCGGCGGCCTCCTTGTAGGCGCGCTCGGCCTCGGCCTTCTCCATGATGCGGCCTTCCACCGTGCGGTCGCCGATCCGCAGGGTCAGGCGGTCGACGGCGGCGCGCTCGGGCAGCGGGAAGACGTAGATGCCTTCCAGCCAGCGCCGGGTCGGGTTGTGGAACACCTGGCGCACGCTGACCCGGCTGACCATGCCGTTGACCTCCAGGTCCACGGCGGTCTTGAGGGTCGGGGCCTCCAGTACCCGGCCCGCCGCCCCCGAGCCGTCCTCGCCGGTGGGGAAGTAGAGGCCGGCCGGCAGTTCGGGCGAGGCGGCGTCCTGAGCCCGGACCGGCAGGCTGGCCAGCATCGCGACCAGGACGAGGGCCAGGCCAGCGCCCATGACGGCGCCCAAGACCGCCAGGTTGCGCCACAGGGTCCGCCCCAGGCGGGGCGGCACGACCCTGTGGATGGCCAGCGGATGGGCTGCCAGCGGGTGGCTCGGCGAAGGCTGCAGGTGGTGTCGCATGGTCGTCCCCCGGGTTCTTTGTCAGGTCCGCCGCGTGAGCGGCGCGGGCGCTTTCGGATGACGGCCATGAGGCCTGCCGAGCGTGGCGGCAGCGGATCGGGATTGCGGCGATTCCATGATGCTTTGGGAGTCGATTGAGGCAGCCGCGCCGGGGGAATGGGCGAAAATACCGCGGAAAGCGGCCCTGCCATGCACGCTTGCCGGTTCCAATTGCCGCCTGATGGCTCTAAGTTGCCGCTGATCCGCCACCCCGTTTCAGGACGGCGGCCCTAACACTGAAGACCGGGAGTTTTATCGATGTCCGTGATCGCGGAACGTTTGTCGCGCATCAAGCCCTCGCCCACCATTGCCGTGACCACCAAGGCGGCCGAGTTGAAAGCCGCCGGGCGCGACGTGATCGGCCTCGGCGCCGGCGAGCCGGACTTCGACACCCCCGAGAACATCAAACAGGCGGCGATCAAGGCGATCCAGGACGGCCAGACCAAGTACACCGCGGTCGACGGCACCCCGGCGCTGAAGAAGGCGATCTGCGATAAGTTCAAGCGCGAGAACGGCCTGGACTACACCCCTGCCGAGATCACCGTCGGCACCGGCGGCAAGCAGGTGCTCTACAACGCCTTCATGGCGACCCTGAACGCGGGCGACGAGGTGATCATCCCGGCGCCCTACTGGGTGTCCTATCCGGACATGGCGCTGCTGGCCGAGGGCGAGCCGGTCTGCGTGCCCTGCGGCGCCAACCATAACTTCAAGCTGACGCCGGAAGCCCTGGAGCAGGCGATCACGCCGAAGACCAAGTGGCTGATTCTCAACAGCCCGTCCAACCCGACCGGCGCCGCCTACACCCGCGAAGAGATGAAGGCGCTGACCGACGTGCTGCTGAAGCATCCGCAGGTCTGGGTGATGACCGACGACATGTACGAGCACCTGGTCTACGACGGCTTCGAGTTCGTGACGCCGGCCCAGGTCGAGCCGAAACTGAAGGACCGCACCCTGACGGTGAACGGCGTTTCCAAGGCCTATGCCATGACCGGCTGGCGCATCGGTTATGCCGCCGGCCCGCAGGCGCTGATCAAAGCGATGGCCAAGGTGCAGTCGCAGTCGACCTCCAACCCCTCGTCGGTCAGCCAGGCCGCCGCGGTCGAGGCGCTGAACGGCACCCAGGACTTCATCGCCGAGCGGGCGGAGGCCTTCAGGAAGCGCCGCGACATGGTGGTCGAGATGCTGAACGACTGCCCGGGCATCCACTGCCACAAGCCGGAAGGCGCCTTCTACGTCTATCCGTCCTGCGCCGGCTGCATCGGCAAGAAGACGCCGGACGGCAAGACCATCGAGACCGACGAGGACTTCGTCACCTACCTGCTGGAGTCCGTCGGCGTCGCCGCGGTGCAGGGCGAGGCCTTCGGCCTGTCGCCGCACTTCCGGGTGTCCTACGCGACCTCGACCGAGGCGCTGACCGAGGCCTGCAAGCGCATCAAGAAGGCCTGCGAAGCCCTGACCGACTGAACGGGAGGGGCGTGCCGTGTCGCTGGACGCCCTGCTCGACGACCATGACGGCCTCGCCCTGGCGGACCTGATCCGTCGGGGCGAGGTGTCTCCCCTCGAAGTGCTCGACGCCGTCGCCGCGCGTATCGACGCGCGCAATCCGGCGGTCAACGTCGTCGTCCACACCAACTACGAGGAAGCCCGAGCCGAACTGGCGGCGGGACCGGTGGAGGGCCCCTTCGCCGGACTGCCGTTCCTGGTGAAGGACCTCTATAGCTTTCGCAAGGGCTGGCCCTGCGGCAATGGCAGCGACTGGCTGGCCGACTACCGCGCCCCCTTCGACGATCCCATGGTCGCGCGCTGGCGCGCGGCCGGTCTGACGGTCATGGGCAAGACCGCCACCTCCGAATTCTTCCTCAACGTCTCCACCGAGACGCGCCGCCACGGGCCGACGCGCAATCCCTGGAACCCGGATTATTCCGCCGGCGGGTCTTCCGGCGGCGCGGCGGCGGCGGTGGCCGCCGGCATGGTGCCGATCGCCCATGCCAGCGATGCCGGCGGCTCGATCCGCATCCCGGCCTCCTGTTGCGGTCTGTTCGGCCTGAAGCCCAGCCGCGGGCGCAACCCGACCAGCGACGCCTGGGCCGGCCTGGCGGTGTTCCACGCGGTCAGCCGCACGGTGCGGGATTCGGCGGCGCTGCTGGATGCGGTCTGTGGGCCACCGCGCCACCACCCCTTCTGCCTGCCGAAGCCTGAGACACCCTTCCTGCAGGCCGTGGGCCGCGAGCCGGTCGGCCGGAACCCGGGCCGGCTGCGCATCGCCTGGACGGCGCAGACGCCGGCGGACGTGGCGTTGCACCCGGAATGCCGTCAGGCGGTGGAGCGCGCCGCCGCCCTGGCCGCCGGGATGGGCCACGCGGTGGAGGAAGCGGCGCCGGACATCGACCACCATCTGCTGCGCCAGGCGATGATCACCATCGTCGCGGCGAATATGGCCGATGCGCTGGGCGCCGGTAATCCGCTGTGGCCCGGCGGCGCGCGCGAGAGCCAGGTGGAGACCATTACCTGGCGCTTCGCCGAACGCGGGGCAACGATCCCGGCGGTTCAATACCTGCGCGCCGTGCAGGCCGTCCGCCAGATCGGCGAGCGGCTGGCCGCCTTCATGACGCGCTACGACGTGCTGCTGACGCCGACGCTGGCGCAGCCGCCGATGCGCCTGGGCCTGCTCGACACCATGGTCGACGATTTCGACGGCTTCAACCGGGCGGTCCTGCCCTACGTGACCTTCACCCAGATGTTCAACATGTCGGGCCAGCCAGCCGCTTCCCTGCCGTTGCACTGGACTCCCGAGGGCCTGCCGGTCGGTGTGCAGATCGCCGCCGCGGTGGGGCAGGAAGCGCTGCTCCTCTCCCTGGCAGCACAGTTCGAGGCCGCGGCGCCTTGGTTCGCCCGGCGGCCGGCACTGTAGGGCGCCTCCGCCGCCGTGAGGGTTCTGCGAATTGATATCATCCTAAAGCAACCCCTAATCGACTGCTGTAGCGAATATATATCCTGTAGATAGATTAACAGATTAGCTGACTAACTAATATTTACTATTTTCTAAGCTGATGTCGCGACTATGGCAGCGTCCGGGACCGTCGGCCGTGGAGCGTGGCGGGGAACTTTGTTGGGTGAGAGAGATGAATCCCTTAGCTGCCGTCAAAAGCATCAAACTGACGACGAAGACGATGGTGCTGACCATCGGTCTCATCATCGTTGCCGCCGCGGCCTGTGCCGCCGCCACCGTGATCGCCATCCAATCCGAGATCCGCAATCAGGTGGTGGTCAGCCAGTCGGCCAGCCTGCGCATCGCCGCCGATATTTTCGCGGAGAAGTTCCCGCAAGTGCAGGTCACCAAAAAGGGCCTGGAGGTCGAGCGCATCGTCATCGACCAGCTGCCGGAGTTCTCCGACCACGCCATGATCGACCGCGTCGGCTACCTGACGGGCGAGACCGCGACGGTCTTCGTGTGGGACGAGGAATCGAAGGATTTCTGGCGCCGCACCACCAACATCAAGAAGGATGACGGCAGCCGTGCGATCGGCACGCCGCTGGGCCAGAACGGCGCGGTCTACCCGATCGTCACCAAGGGCCAGACCTTCCGCGGCGAGGCGGTCATCCTCGGCAAGGCCTATTACACCATCTACGCGCCGATCTTCTCCACCGACGGCAAGGTGATCGGCATCCTCTACGCCGGCGTGCTGAAGTCCAACATCAACGCCCTGCTGGATCAGCTCACCACTAAGCTGGCGATCACCGCGGCGGTCACCATCCTGGTGACCGCGCTGATCGCCTTCTTCGCCTTCCGCATGCTGCTGCGCCCGTTGCCGCGCCTGGCCCAGGTGATGGACCGCCTGGCGCGCGACGACACCGACGTCGAGGTCGCTTATCAGACGCAGGGCGACGAGATCGGCGACATGGCGCGCGCGGTCCAGGTGTTCAAGGAGAACGCCTTGGAGAAACGTCGCCTGGAGCAGGAGCGCGTCGAGCATGAGAAGCGTGCCGCCGCCGAGAAGCGCGAGGCGATGAAGAACTTGGCCGACGACTTCGAGGAGTCTGTCGCCGGCAAGGTGAACTCGGTGCTGGATGCCGCCGCCCACATCGACGCCTCGACCAAGGAAGTGAGCCAACTGGCGAGCGAGACCAGCGAGAAGAGCACCCAGGTGAGCGGTGCGGCCGAGGGGGCCAGCGGCAACGTCGACAGCGTCGCCGCGGCAGCCGAGGAGATGTCGGCCTCGATCGCCGAGATCGCGCGCCGCGCCAGCGAGTCGGCCAAGGTCGCCGCCGATGCGGTGCAGCAGGCCGAGACGACAAACCAGACCGTGCAGTCGCTCGACACCGCCGCGCAGAAGATCGGCGACGTGGTGAAGCTGATCAACGAGATCGCCGAGCAGACCAACCTGCTGGCGCTGAACGCCACCATCGAGGCGGCGCGTGCCGGCGAGGCGGGCAAGGGCTTCGCCGTGGTCGCCAACGAGGTGAAGACCCTGGCCTCGCAGACGACCAAGGCAACGGAAGAGATCTCCGACCAGATCAACGCCATGCAGCAGGCGACCACGGAAGCGGTTTCCGCCATCGCCACCATCCGCGGCGTCATCGGCCAGGTGAACGAGTCGACCACGGCGATCGCCTCGGCGGTCGAGGAGCAGAACGCCGCGACGCAGGAAATCGGCCGCAACGTGCAGTCGGCGGCGGCGGACACCGCGCGGGTGTCGACCACCATCGCCGAGGTGCGCTCCGCTTCCGACCAGACCATGACCGCCATTCAGCAGGCCGTGGCCGCCATCGATGGCCTCAACGGCGATGCCACCGATCTGAAGCAGGAAGTCGGCGCTTTCCTCGACAAGGTGCGCCAAAGTGCCTAGCAGACTGCATACCGGCCGCTTAACAGCCGCATAACAGCTTAAGTCCTGGCGTGACGTGAGAAGGGGCGGTTCCCAGCAACCTGAGGATCGCCCCTTTTCGATTCGTGCGGGTCCTTCCTGATACTTTGTCCGTGGTTTGACAGGATAGCCTTGCCCTAGACTGCGGCACCGAACTGGCGGCGGAGAGACCGATGTACACGCTTTACTGGGCACCCAATACCGGTGCCTTCGCACCCGACGTGGTGCTGACCCTGGCCGGCGCGCCCTTCGAGCGCCAGCGGGTCGACTACGACGGCAAGGAACAGCAGGGCGACGCCTACCGGAAGCTCAATCCGATGGGTCAGATCCCGGTGCTGCTGCTGCCCGACGGCACCGCCATGGCGGAGTCCGCGGCCATGGTGCTGCATCTGGTCGACCGCTTTCCCGAAGCAAAGTTGGCGCCCCCGCCCGGCACGTCGGCGCGGGCCGCCTTCGACCGCTGGCTCTTGTTTCTGGCGGTGAACGTCTATGGTGCGGATCTGCGGTTCTACTATTCCGGGCGCTTTACCGCCGATCCGGCCGGCGCCGAGGGCGTCCGGCAGGCGGCGGAGCGGGATCTGGAAACTCAGTTCGCTATGCTCGAGGTGGCGCTCTATCCCGGCCCCTTTCTGCTCGGCGACACTTTCGGCGCGGCCGATATCTATCTTCTGATGCTGGCCGACTGGTATCCGCCGGCCAAGGCGTTGCCGCACGTCGGACGGCTCTGCGCGGCTCTGAAAGAGGACCCGCGCATCGCCGAGGTGCGAAAGCTCTACGAACTGGATTGACCCGGCAACTGCGCCAGGAGGGCGCCGGCCCTTTCGTCCGGCATCCCCTCCGGCAGTTCGACAACGGCATAGCCAAGCTCTTCGTAGGCCTGGCGGATTATCTCTCCAAAGGCATGCGCCTCGGCGAACGTCATCTTGCGCTCGTCATCCTGACGGTAGATCCCTTCCTGCGCCGGCAACAGGAAGACCCGGGGGTTGTATCGGTGGCGGCGGGCGGCGGCCAGCGCACCGCTGTCGGGCAAACCGAAGAGCCTGGCGTAGGCGATCACGTCCGGCAGGCCACGGTCGAACAGCACGGGGCGGCGGCTGTCGGCGTGCCGGCGGTATTCATAAAGGGCACGCGACAGCAGCAGTTCGACGAAGAGACCGGGATCGCGCTCCGGCACCGCACGCCCCCCGAAAGAACGCTGTTCGGCGAGAATCTGACGCGCGGGTTCGGCGACCATCGGCTGTCCCAAGGGCCGCAGACCCTCCAGCAGAGTGGTCTTGCCGCTGCCCGGGGCCCCGGTCAGGACGAAGCAGTTGTCGGCGATGCATTTGCTGGCGAAACAATTGTTCAATGGCCGGACTCCTTTCATGACGGGTCGTGACGGGTCGTGACGGGCCGTGACGGGCCGTACGGACGGGAACAGCGATCCGCGCGCTGGGACACGCGCGGATGACTGCTCTATCGAGAGGAAGGTGAAAATCGGGGCAGGGCGAAGCGCGCCCTGCGGGGCGCCGGTTTGCTCAGGCGGCGAGGCGCTCGGCGAGGCCGGCCTGCGGGTCGAGGCCCAGCATCAGGTTCATGTTCTGCACGGCGGCGCCCGACGCCCCTTTGCCCAGGTTATCCAGCACCGCGGCCAGCACTGCCTGATCGCCGGCAGCGTTGCCGAAGACGTAGAGGCGCATGTCGTTGGTGCCGTTCAGGCCTTCGGGGTCCAGGTCCTCGCGGGCCGCGCATGCCTCGGCCGTGGCGACGTCGACGAAGCTCTCGCCGTCGAAGTGCGCCGCCAGGGTGGCACGCAGGTCGGCCGGCGACGGCTTGCCGGGCAGTGCCCAGAGCTGCAGCGGCACCTGCACCAGCATGCCCTTGTAGTAGCTGCCCACGGCAGGCACGAAGAGGGGGGCGTGATCCAGGCCGCCGTGCAGGCGCATCTCCGGAATGTGCTTGTGGGCAAGGCTCAGGGCATAGGCCCGGTAGGCGTTGGCCAGGTGGTCCGGCGCGCCGGCGTCCTCGTAGCGCTGGATCAGGCCCTTGCCGCCGCCGGAATAACCGGAGACGGCATTCACCGTGACTGGGAAATCCTTCGGCAGCAGGCCGGCGGCGACCAGCGGGCGGATCAGCGCGATGGCGCCGGTCGGATAGCAGCCGGGATTGCTGACCCGCTTGGCCGCTTTCACCTTGGCGGTCTGCCCGGCGTCCATTTCGGGAAAGCCGTAGGTCCAGTCCGGGTCGGTGCGGTAGGCCGTGCTGGCGTCGATCACCCGGGTGTCGGGATTGTCGATCAGGCCGACGGCCTCGCGCGCCGCGGCATCGGGCAGGCAGAGAATGGCCAGGTCGGCCTCGTTGAGGGCGCGCTTGCGCGCCGCCGGGTCCTTGCGCTCGGCATCGGCCAGGCGGATCAGGCTGACATCGGCGCGCGCTTCCAGGCGCGCCCGGATCTGCAATCCCGTCGTGCCAGCCTCGCCGTCGATGAATACCCGCGCCGTCATCTCTCTAGATCCTGTTTCTTCCCATGCCAAAACCGGCCAAGCAGAAACGGGCACCGCCGCCCCGTGCGGCAGGCTCCGTCCCAACCATTGGAATACAGCCCTTATTATTCGATTTCCGCGCCGCGAAGTCACTGAAATTCCATGGCCCCGGGGGTGTTGCGGCGGCGGCAGCGGCGCCCGGCGGCGGGACCGCCGGGTTTTCGGTTGCCAGCCGCCCGGTTTGTTTGAAACCATAGGCTTGCAAACAGGGTCCAGGACGGTCCCGCATTCAACCACCGAGCACAGTTCGCCCCAGGTTCGCGCCTGCGGGGGGGAAGTCTCATGGTTCACCCCCATGGTGCCACTCGCGGGGCGGCGGGAGGAAACCATGACGTCCAGATCGGAACCGGCGGCGCGCTGCGCCGCTCTCGTAGGACCCTATACCAGCGGCAAGACCACCCTGCTGGAAGCCTTGTTGTTTCAGGCCGGCGCGCTGCACCGCAAGGGCACCGTCGCCGCCGGTACCGCGCTCGGCGATTTCGCCCCCGAGGCGCGCGAACGCCAGATGACCACCGAGCCGAACTTCGCCCACTGCGACTACCTGGGGGAGCGCTGGTCGTTCATCGACTGTCCCGGCTCCATCGAACTGCTGCAGGATTTCCATGCCGCGCTGATGGGGGTCGACGTGGCTGTCGTCGTCGCCCCGCCGGAGCCCGAGCGCTGCCTGACCCTGGCGCCGCTCTTCAAGTTCCTCGACGACTACAAGATTCCGCACGTCCTCTTCGTCAACAAGATGGACAAGGCGACGGCGCGCGTGCGCGACCTGTTGGAGGCCCTGCAGTCGGTCTCCGAACGCCCGCTGGTGCTGCGCCAGGTGCCGATCCGCGAGGGCGAGGAGGTCACCGGCTTCGTCGACCTGGTGAGCGAGCGGGCCTGGCACTACAACCTCGACAGGCAGTCCGATCTCATCGAGATGCCCGAGCAGGTGAAGGACCGCGAGGAGGAGGCGCGCCGCGAGCTGCTGGAATCCCTGGCCGACTTCGACGACGGCCTGCTGGAACAGTTGCTGGAGGACAAGGTGCCGGCCTCCGCCGAGATCTACGAGCAGCTCGGCAAGGACCTTGCCGAGGACCTCATCGTGCCGGTGCTGTTCGGTGCTGCCGAGCCGGGCCACGGCATCACCCGCCTGTGGAAGGCGCTGCGCCACGAAACGCCGGAGCCGGCGGTCAGCGCCGCGCGCCTGGGTGTGCCTGAAGGGGCCGGGACGGGCGCGGGGCTGGCGGCCAGCGTGATCCGCACCCACCATCAGCCGCACACCGGCAAGATGTCGATCGTGCGCATCTGGCGCGGCGCGGTGAAGGACGGCGACACCCTGGGCAGTGAGCGGATATCCGGTCTCTACCGCGTGATGGGCGGCGACAGCCAGAAGATCGACAGCGCCGGGGTCGGCGAACTGGTGGCGCTGGGCCGCCTCGACTCGCTGCGCACCGGCGATCTGCTGACCGAGGCCGGCGGCCGAAGCGACGCTGGCCTGGTCTGGCCGGAGACGCCCAAGCCGGTGTTCAGCCTCGCCATCCGTCCGCACAACCGGCAAGACGAAGTGAAGCTGACCGCCAGCCTCGCCAAACTCAGCGAGGAAGACCCCTCCCTGGTGGTCGAACACAACGAGGATACCAACGAGCTGCTGCTGCGCGGCCAGGGCGACATCCACCTGAAGCTGGCGGTCGACCGCCTGAAGCACCGCTTCAACGTGGAGGTCGACGCGGCGCGGCCGCAGACCGCCTACAAGGAAACCATCCGCAAGCCGACCAAGCAGCATTCGCGCTTCAAGCGCCAGACCGGCGGCCACGGACAGTTCGGCGACGTCCACGTCGAAATCCGTCCGCTGCCGCGCGGCGAGGGTTTCGAGTTCGTCGACAAAGTGGTCGGCGGCTCCGTGCCGCGCCAATACGTCGGCGCGGTCGAACACGGCGCCAAGGAGTACCTCTCGCGCGGACCGCTCGGCTTTCCCGTGGTCGATGTCTCGGTGACGCTCTACGACGGCCAGCACCATTCGGTCGATTCCTCGGACCAGGCCTTCAAGACCGTCGGCCGCCTGGCCATGGCCGAGGGCATGCCGAACTGCGACCCGGTGCTGCTGGAGCCGATCTACGAGGTCACCCTCTCGGTGCCGAACGAATTCACCAACAAGGTGCACTCGCTGGTCTCGGCCCGGCGTGGCCAGATCCTCGGCTTCGAGATGCGGGCCGGCTGGAAGGGCTGGGACGATCTAAAGTGTCACCTGCCGGAGGCCGAGTTGCAGGATCTCATCATCGAACTGCGCTCGCTCACCGTCGGCGTCGGCAGCTTCGACTGGCGCTTCGACCACCTGCAGGAACTGACCGGGCGCCTGGCCGACCAGGTGATCTCCCAGCGCCAGTCCGGCGGCGACTGACAGGCGCCGCGCGGCGCCAGAGGGCGATTGCCGGAAGGCCCGCCGGCCAGCTGCCGGCGGGCCTTTTTCCCGGCCGGAATTCAGTTTGGAATAACTACAAACAGCCTTGTAGTGTTATGCTTCATACCTATATTTTCTGGAGATCGGTTATCGCTGACGGGCCGCGCGAGGGCCCTCCAGTGAAGACCAGCCCAGTGAAAAGAGGCATGCAATGCAGATCAATACGGGAATCGCGGCCGAAGACCGCGCCACCATCGCCGACGGCCTGTCACACCTGCTGGCCGACACCTACACCTTGTACCTGAAGACCCACGGGTTTCACTGGAACGTCACCGGCCCGATGTTCCAGACCCTGCACACCATGTTCGAGCAGCAGTACACCGAACTGTGGACCGCGCTGGACGAGGTGGCCGAGCGGATCCGTTCGCTGGGCAAGCCGGCGCCGGGCAGCTATGGCGCCTTCGCCAAGCTGACCTCGATCTCGGAAGAGGAGGGCGTGCCGGAGGCCAAGGAGATGATCCGCCAGCTGGTGGCCGGCCACGAGGCCGTCGCCAAGACCGCGCGTTCGATCTTCCCGGCCGCCGAGCAGGGTCAGGACGAGGTTACGGCCGACCTCCTGACCCAGCGCATGACGGTGCACGAGAAGACGGCCTGGATGCTGCGCTCGTTGCTCGACTGAGCGCGGCAGTAAAGCTCAGGCAGGGATCGCCAGTGGCACGGCGGCGGATTCCTCCGCCGGCAGGGTGAAGCTCACCTTGGTGCCTTCGCCCAGGGTGCTCTCCAGCATGAAGGTGCCGCCGTGCATTTCGACCAGCGAGCGGGCGATCGGCAGGCCCAGGCCGGTGCCGCCGAAGCGCCGGGCATAGGTGGTTTCGACCTGGCCGAAGGGAGTCATCACCTTCTCGATGTTTTCCGGGGCGATGCCGATGCCGCTGTCGCTCACGGTGAACTGCATGGCCCCCGCCGCGGTGGTGCCGAGCAAGACGCTGACGCGGCCGCCCTCGGGGGTGAACTTCACTGCGTTGGACAGCAGGTTGATCAGCACCTGCTTGATGCGCCGTTCGTCGCCCGAGGCCGCCGGCAGCGTGGCGGCGATGTTGGACACCAACGTGACGCCCTGCTGGTCGGCCTGTTTTTCGACCAGCCGCAGGCAGTTTTCCAGCAGTGCCACCGGATCGAAGGGCTCGCGGTCCAGCGGCATCTCGCCGGCTTCGACCTTCGACATGTCGAGTACGTCGTCGACGATGTTCAGCAGGTGGCGGCCGGACATCCAGATGCTGTCGGCGTACTCGCGCCGCGTCTCGTCGCTGCCGACCTGCGGCAGCGGCGACTTGAGGATCTCCGAAAAGCCGAGGATGGCGTTCAGCGGCGTGCGCAGCTCATGGCTCATGGTGGCGAGGAACTCGGATTTCAGCCGGCTGGCTTCCTCGGCCCGGGCCGCGGTGCGCGCCAGGTCCAGGTTCTTCACGTAGTGACGCCGGGTCTGCCGCTCGCTTCGCCACACGCCGAAGATCAGCAACAGGTACAGCAGCAGGAAGGTACCGCCGACGACGCTCTGCAGCAGGACCTGCCGGCGGTTGATGGTCGCCAGCAGTTCGGTGACGTCGTAGTAAACCTCGAAGACGCCTTCGATGGCGCCGGAGCCGGAGGTGATCGGCACGTAGCTGGCCAGCACGTCGCGGTTGTCCACCCTCTGTTCGAAGGCGCTGAAACTGTCTCGGTGGGTCAGTTCGCTGGCCTTTTGGCCGGTGCGCGCGGCGAGGAAGCCGGCGTTGTCGCTCTTGTCCTCGCCGATCTGCGCCGCTTCGGTGGAGAACACCGTCAGGCCGTTCTGGTCGTAGATCTTGATCTTGAGGATTGCTAGGTCGCGCATCCGCCGCACCAGGCTGTCGCGAATGGCCACGGTCTCCGGATGCTCGCGGATCGCCTTGGGGGTGAGGAAATGGGCCGTGGTCAGAAAGCCGGCATGGGAGTCCCACACTACGTTGGAGAAGATCTGCGTGACGGCCAGATTGCTGCGCTCGGCCATGGCCAGCAGATCGTCGCTCGCAATCTGCTTGTACAGGCTGATCAGCAGCATGCTGGCGGCGATGACGACGAGCCCGGCAAAGAGCGCGAATCGCTTGGTGAGTGACAGGGACAGATCCGCCATGGCGGTGGTTGGCCTGGGTCCGGTTGCGGGTCTTCGTGCCGTTGCGGTTTTTCCGACATTGCTGGATAGCAAACGGCTCTTTCCATTTGATTAACCCTTACACAAATAGTTCCCGGCAGGACCCTGCCGTTCTACGGGTTATGAGGCCTGACGCCAGCCTTGTACGGGCCCGGCCCGGCTTTGCGCCCCGTCACCTGCCCGGGGTTCCCGGGCGGCGCCTCGCGTTTAGTTGACTTGTCGGTGTGCGCCGTGCGGGCTACCTCCTTGGATCAGGAGAAAAGTCCGAAAACCGCCCAAATCGCAGTTCAGCCCAAATCGCAGTTCAGGGAGCTCGCAGCGCATGTTGATCCGGATCCGCAAGGGGTGGGAGATCCCCGAATCCCAGGCGACGCCTGAGACAATTTTCCTGGACCGTCGCCGCCTGCTGAAGACCGCGGCGGCCGGCTCCGTGATGCTGGGCGCCGGCGCCCTGCTGGCCGCCTGCGACGACGGACCGGCCCAGGCGGTGGCCCAGGAAACCGGCCAGGCGGCCGAGACCGGCGATCCCTCGGCCAAGCTCTACCCGGTCGACCGCAATCCCGAATACACGCTGGATCGTCCGATCACCGACGAGAGCCTGGCGACCACCTACAACAACTACTACGAATTCGGCTCCTCCAAGAACATCTGGCAGAAGGCCCAGGCGCTGCCGCTCAGGCCCTGGACCGTCACCCTGGACGGGATGGTCGAGCAGCCGATGGAGATCGGCATCGACGACCTGCTGGCCAGGATGCCACTGGAGGAGCGCGTCTACCGGCACCGCTGCGTCGAGGCCTGGTCGATGGCCGTGCCCTACAGCGGCTTCCCGCTGAAGGCGCTGGTCGATCTTGCCCGCCCGCTGTCCTCGGCCAGGTACGTGAAGATGACCACGTTCCAGGACGCCGACGTGGCCGGCGGCCAGCGCGCCGCCTGGTATCCCTGGCCCTACATCGAGGGCCTGACCATGGCCGCGGCGCGCCACGACCTTACCTTCATCGCCACCGGACTGTACGGCAAGCCGATCCCCAAGCAGAACGGCGCGCCGCTGCGCCTCGCCGTGCCGTGGAAGTACGGTTTCAAGCACGTGAAGGGCATCGTGCGCTTCGAGTTCACCGACCAGCGCCCGAAGTCTTTCTGGGAGGAGATCCAGGCCAGCGAGTACGGCTTCTGGGCCAACGTGAACCCGGAGGTGCCGCACCCGCGCTGGAGCCAGGCCACCGAACGCGTCCTCGGCCTGAACGAGAAGGTGCCGACCCTGCTCTACAACGGTTACGCCGAATACGTCGCGGACCTCTACAAGGACATCGATCCCCAGCAGGAAGCGCTCTTCATGTAGGGACCACTCTTGCAGCATTCGCCGCGAAGAGCCTTGAACGGCCCGCGCTTCCAGCCAGGAGCGCGGGCCGTTTTTTTGTCCGTTCTAGCGCGCCCGGCCCGCCAGAAAACTGAAGTTCGAATCGTTGCCCGCCGCGTCGGTGGCGAGTGCGTGGCAGGTGATGCAGGAGCCCGAGGCGTTCTGGTTGGGCAGATGGGTTGTCGGATCGATCACCGGGTCGATCTGCAGGTAGGTCTCCAGCGTCGTGTTGGTCAGATAGACCGGCGCCGGGAAGGGCTTTAGCGGCGAGGGGTATTCGACGATCGCCGCCTGGGCCCACTGGGTGCCCACCAGTTCGTAGTTGGCCCAGACCGAACCGCCGAGCGCGGTCTGGAATTGCCGGGTCACGGTCTTGGCGGTCTCGTAGATCGCCCAGCAGCGCGTCGCCTGGGTACCGTACTTGCCGTCGGTCAGGTAGGTGCCGGCGTAGGGCGGCGCGGCCTTCCACAGATAATCCTTACCCGTGGCCGGCGCCGGTGGCGGATCGTTCGGCGTGCAGGCGGCGCCGCCCTTGGTGCAGGCGGCGTTAAAGAACGACCAGTCGCCGGTCGTGGCGGGCGTCGGACAGGACGTCACCGGGTCCAGCTCGGAAGCGGTGGAGTCTTTGTTCATCTGCGACACCGTCGCCATGGCGGCGGTCGGGGCGTTGCGGACGTGCTCGAAGGTTCCCCAGACCCAGAAGTCCGAGAACTCCGGCGGATTGGTGATCTTCTGCATGATGTGCATGCCGACCAGACCGGCGGTGACTTCCAGGCACAGGGCCTGGCCGGTTTCGCTGTGGTCGGCCGGTACGATGACGGTCGCCGGCAGGGTGAAGTAGCCGGCGGCGTCGGCCGCGCCCTGGACATCCTTGGAGAAGATGCGCCACGCCGTCTTGATCTCGATGGCGCCCGGCGTGCCGTCATGGCCGGGTGGCAGGTCCCAGGGCTTGCCGAAGGCCTCCTGGCCCGCCTTGGTCGAGAGGCTGTACTTGGCGATATAGCCGGCCTCCGCGTCGTTGAGGCGGACGTCGTAGAGCACGAAATTCCCCGCGCTGTCGATCAGGGGATAGGAGGTGAAGGGCTCGATGAAGCTGCTGACCTTGAACTTGGAGGAGCGGAACAGCATCAGCCGGCCGGCGGCGTTGGGACAGGCCTGGGCGACCGGGGCCGCGGGCGGGTAGACTTCCTCCGGTGTCTTGTAGGACTCCCAGACCCGCGGCGCGGCGAGGTCGGTGGTGATGGCGCTGCCGTCCGCCGGCCAGTTCAGGGCGACGAACATCTGCCAGGCGAAGTAATCGAAGTTGATCTGGCCCAGCGTATCGCCGGGCGCGATCGCGTTGGTGTTCGGCGTATAGCCGGCATTGACGGTCAGGTTCGGCAGGTCGCTCGGCAGCGTGCTGCACAGCTTGGTCGTGCCGTCGACGCACAGCGCGTTCTGGATGTAGTCGTCCGTCGCCGGGGTTTGCGCGACGACGCAACTGGCGGCCGTGCCGCTGACCAGGAAAAGAAGGGTTCGGGTGAGGCGGGAAAGCCCGCCGCCGTGCGAGAGGGGGCGCGGGCTGGGGCGCGGGGTGGCGCCCAGGGTGGTGAATGACGGACGCATGGAAAACCTCCCTTGTTGGCCGATTGGGGCCGGGTTGGGCCGAAGCCTGGCCGGGAGGTTTCAGATCTGCTGCCTGTGGTCAGGAGCCCGTAATCGGGTGCTGTAATCGGATGGCTGTCATCGGGCCTGGGCGGGGCGGCGTCCTGCCGGCTCCCGGGAAAATCGCTAAACAATAACCGACGCTGAAGTTCAAGATTGAAACGGCAGCAGAAATGCAACCACCGGCACGGTCAGTATAGCCCAAGCCGGAGCGCTGACAATTTCGAAGATGGCCGCGCCGCCCGGGTCCAGCCCGGGTCCAGGGGGGCCCCAAAAAGAGCGTTCAGGGACCCAAAAGAAAAATGCCGGGCCCGAGGGCCCGGCAAGTTGAACAGGGAGGCTTCACGTCTGGGAGACGTAGGACCTAAAAGGCCCCTATCCGAGCGGGGGGCGCTCGGAACCGTGTATCGGCCCGGAGACCGAAAATTCCGTAGGATGCTGCGACGCAACATCCGATGACTTGAAAATAGGGATTTGAATTTCTTTTACTACATACATTCGGGCAGTGGAGATATGCGGACTGCGCATGGCTGCCTAAATAATTGATATTCCTGTCATAAACCGGCAATCGGGCCCCCGATTCAAGGGCCCGAAAACGAACATCGGAGGGGTGCGGAATAACACTCAGAAGTTGGATTCGGCAACTTTACGTAGCAGGAAGTCCCGAAAAACCGAGATCCGCTTGGAGCGCCGCATTTCCTCGGCATAAACGAAGTAAGCGTCGAACTGGGGTCCGCTCAGCTCCGGCAGCACCTGGACCAGGTCCGGATTGCTGGCCGCCATGAACTCCGGCAGGGCGCCGATCCCGGCGCCCGACTGGACCGCCTTCATGACGCCGTAGACGTTGTTTACCGTCATCGAGGCGCGGCGCAGCTGGCCGTCCTTGTAGCCGACCCGCAGCAGCCAGTTCACGTCGGGCACCGGCGGGCGCACGTCCTCGCCGTAGACCACGATGCGGTGCTTATCCAGCTCCTTGGGGGACTGCGGCACGCCGTGCTTCTTGATGTAGCCGGCCGAGGCGTAGATGTGCATGTGCACGGTCATCAGGTGGCGCTGGATCAGGTCGGCCTGGCGCGGCGGCGAGAAGCGGATGGCCAAGTCGGCCTCGCGCATCGACAGGTCAACCTCGCGATCCAGCAGCAGCAGGTGGCAGTCGATTTCCGGGTAGATGTCGATGAATTCGCTCATCCGCGCGGCCAGCCAGTGGGAGCCGAAGGCCACCGTGGTGGTGATCTTCAAGGGGCCCTTGGGGCGGTCTTTGCTCTCGGTCAGCTGGGCCTCGGTCATCGCCAGCTTGCCGAACACCTCGTGGGCGGTGCGGTACAGCAGCTCGCCCTGCTCGGTGAGGATCAGGCCGCGGGCATGGCGGTGGAACAGCGGCACCTTCAGGCTGTCTTCCAGGGCCGAGATCTGGCGGCTGACCGCCGACTGGCTGAGGTTCAGCAGTTCGCCGGCATGGGTAAAGCTGCCCGCCTCCGCCACCGCGTGGAAGATGCGCAGCTTGTCCCAATCCATAATGGTGGCCCCAAGGCCCCGTTTCTGGGGCAGGCCAACATCGTCGAGCATTTCCGCCTCCTAAAGGCGACCTGAGCGCCCGCCGGAGCGGCGGACGGGTGAAATATAGGGTCTGGTGACCGGGATTCCCCGGGGAAATCGGGGTTCAGTATAGGACGGAAGGGTTAACGAGGCTATTCCGCAGCCTTATCGGCCGAATCTTCCTGTTCGGCCAGGAATTTTTCGGCTTCCAGGGCCGCCATACAGCCCATTCCGGCCGCCGTGACGGCTTGGCGGAACACCTTGTCGACGCAGTCGCCGGCGGCGAAGACCCCCGGGGCCGAGGTGCGGGTGGAGCCCGCCTCGGCCAGGATGTAGCCCTCGCCGTCCTGCTTCACCGCGCCGCGGAACACCTTGGTGGCCGGATCGTGGCCGATGGCGATGAACACGCCCTCGCACGCCAGCTCGCTGAGGCTGCCGTCCCGGGTGTCCTTCAGGCGCAGGCCGGTGACCCCGTCCATCGGGCCGTCGCCGCCCAGGACATCGTCGATGACGGCATTCCAGCGCACCTCCACCTTGGGATGGCGGAACAGGCGGTCCTGGGCGATCTTTTCTGCCCGCAGGCTGTCGCGTCGATGGATCAGCGTCACCTTGGCGGCGATGTTGGCCAGGTAGAGTGCCTCCTCGACGGCGGTGTTGCCGCCGCCGACCACCGCCACCTCTTTGTTGCGGTAGAAGAAGCCGTCGCAGGTGGCACAGGCGGAAACGCCGCGTCCGTTGAACTTCTGCTCGCCGGGAATGCCCAGCCAGCGCGCCTGGGCACCGGTGGCGATAACCACGGCGTCGGCGGTGTAGGTGGTGCCGCTGTCGCCCTTGCAGACCATCGGGCGGGCGGTGAAGTCGACCTCGGTGATGATGTCGGAGACGATCTCGGTGCCGACGTGCTCGGCCTGCTTTTGCATCTGCTCCATCAGCCAGGGGCCCTGGATCACGTCGGCGAAGCCCGGGAAGTTCTCCACGTCGGTGGTGATGGTCAGCTGACCGCCCGGCTGCAGGCCCTGGACCAGCAGCGGCGACAGGTTCGCCCGCGCGGCATAGATCGCCGCGGTCAGCCCGGCGGCGCCGGAACCGATGATGAAAACCTTGCTGTGGCGGGTGGCGGCCATGACGGGGGAACTCCGGACTCGGGGCGGGATCGCTAGGGGTGTCCTTGGAAAATAGAGGCGCCGGCAGGCCCCCGCAAGGCGGCGAAGCGCCGCGCCGGCCCGCCGGCGGGGATTTCCTGTGGATTGCGCCGGCGGCAAAGCTGACTTCCGGACTCTGCATGTCTCATATCCCTATAGTGATGTATCATCTATCATCTTTGGGCGTTCAGACTTGAGGCA
>ERZ1740062.137-NODE-137-length-57414-cov-7.138758_pt1 | contig 57414 bp, 49 predicted proteins | sample MGYA00581741_ERZ1740062 | MGnify/ENA primary metagenome ERZ1740062 (study PRJEB43018, sample SAMN04849747) | marine metagenome | isolation source: floating plastic debris | place: Pacific Ocean | collected 2008-09-01 | study: EMG produced TPA metagenomics assembly...
CCCCAGCCGCGACACGGCAAACCACCGGCCAACCCCCGGTTAAACCCCCCGGTTAAACCCCCGGTTAAACCCCCGGCTAAACCAGGGGCGGAAGCCGCTGGCGCGCAATGTAATACTACTGCAACCACTCAAGTATAGAGTGGAGCGCATTACTTCAGAGAGAATTTAAAGAGTGAGAATCGGCGAGGACGGGGCAAGAATAATGCCCTAAAAATAAAGGAGGGCCTTCGATCCTTTTGGATCGTGGCCCTTCCCCTTGTTTGAGTCCTACCCTGTCAACTTGCCTGTGCCAAATAGTAGCAGGTGGCCCAAAACGGTCAAGCGGAGAATCGTTAATGCCAGCAGTGGCTTCCGTCAGATCGCAAGGTAAGCGCTATCATCGGCGGAATCCGCTGTCCGCAACGCCCGTATCGCCGAACGGTAGTGAAAACCCTGCCCCGGCACACCTGTCGATTCCCGGCGCCGGCCGCGTCAGGCTGTGGATAACTCGGGCGTGTCGGGGAAATGGCGCGCGCACGGCGGTGGGCGCCGAAGAAAAAACCGCCGGGCGAACCCGGCGGCAAGTTTAACAGGGAGGCGTTACAAGGAACGGATAAACATCCGAAAGACGGTCGGGAGGACCCGGGGAGGGCTCGTCGAGCCGTCTGTGTCTAAAATTAGTCCTAAACTCCTAAAAAATGGTTAACAACTGCGTTGGCGGCCAAAAACCGGCAAAAAAATTATTTCCCATTGTTTTTCAAAGGCCTGATTCGTTCTGACCCTTCTTGATGGATGCTTCGGCCGGCCAAAATACGAAGAAAGTTAACAACGGAGCCGCCTTTTTTAACCTTTCCCGCCCGAATCGGCACCCTTGGCGGCGCCCTTCGACGCCGGCCCGCAAAGGGCCATCTGCATCCTTGGCGTTTGGCGATGGGAGCGCGATGATGCGCCGACAGCCCCGCCGGAAACCTCGGGCCCTGCCGCCCCGGCAGCGGTGCGGACCGCAGGACAGAACAGCCGCAGCCATCATGAACCTCTACGCCGACCGATCTATCGCGACAGTCCCCCTGACAGACCCCCTGACAGACTCTGGGCTTGATTTTGCTGCATATTGACGTGACCCCCGTTGCCCGGGTGGGTGGGCTGCTGCTGTGCGGCCTCGCCGGCGTGATGCTGATCCCGGCCGCCGTCGACGCCGCCTTTGACAATGCGGACTGGACCGCCTTCGTGGAATCGGCCGCCGTCACCGGCTTCATCGGCGGCGCCATGGTGCTGGCCACGGCCCATGCCGGCCCCTTCGAGCTCAACCTGCGCCAGGCCTTCCTGCTGACCGTGGCCTGCTGGCTGGCGGTCACTGCCTTCGCCGCCCTGCCCTTCCTCGGCCTCGGGCTCGACTACACCGACGCCTTCTTCGAGGCGATCTCCGGCATCACCACCACCGGGTCGACGGTGATCTCCGGCCTCGACCACTCACCGCCGGGCATCCTGCTGTGGCGCTCGCTGCTGCAATGGGTCGGCGGCCTGGGCATCATCGTCATGGCCATCGTCATCCTGCCGTTCCTGCGCGTCGGCGGCATGCAGCTGTTCCACACCGAAAGCTCCGAGCGCTCGGAAAAGGTGGTGCCCAGCGCGTTCCACCTCTCGGCCTGGATCGTGGCGATCTATGTCACCCTCACCGGGCTCTGCGCCGTGCTCTACGGTATCGGCGAGATGTCGGCCTTCGATGCGGTCAACCACGCCATGGCAACGCTGTCGACCGGCGGCTATTCGACCCACGATGCCTCCTTCGCCTATTTCCAGGACCCGGCGACCCAGTGGACCGGCACCGTCTTCATGCTGGCCGGAGCATTGCCCTTCGTCGCTTACATCCGCTTCGCCAAGGGCGAGCGCCGCGCCTTCTGGCGCGATTCCCAGATTCGCAGCCTGCTGCGGTTTCTCGCCCTCTCCGCGCTCGCCATGGCGGGCTGGCTGTGGCTGACCCAGGACATCGCTTTCGTCGATGCCCTGCGGCTGACCGCCTTCAACATCACCTCGGTGGTCACCACCACCGGCTTTGCCAGCGACGACTACGGCGCCTGGGGTGCCCTGGCGGTCGGCGCCTTCCTGGTCTTCACCTTCATCGGCGGCTGCACCGGCTCGACCTCCGGCGCCATCAAGATCTTCCGTCACCAGGTGATCTGGATCGTCCTGCGTGGCCAGTTGATGCGGCTGATCAGCCCGCGGCGCGTGGTCATCCTGCGCTACAGCGGGCGCACCCTGCCGCCTGATGTGCCGGTCTCGGTGCTCGCCTTTGTCGCCGTCTTCATGGCCACCGTGGGCTTCTTCACCATCGCGCTGGCCGGCATGGGGCTGGACCTGCAGACCGCCCTGTCGGCCAGTGCAACGGCGATCACCAACGTCGGCCCGGGCCTTGGTCCCGTGGTCGGCCCGGCGACCAACTTCGCCAGCCTGCCCGACGCGGCGAAGTGGCTGCTGTCGATCGCCATGCTGCTCGGGCGTCTGGAGATCTTCAGCGTGCTGGTGCTCTTCGACCCCGAATTCTGGCGCTCCTGAGCGGCGCGGGCCAGGCCAGCGAAGATGAAGGACGGCTCGGCGATGACGATGGCGCGACAATGACCCCGATCAACATCGCGATCGCCCTGGCGGCGCTGCTGCTGGCCGGCGTGGTGTTCAATCCCCGTGTCATGAAGGCGCCCTTCTGGCGGGCGACGGTGACTCCGCTGGCCTCCATCATCGGCTCCGGCTTCCTGGTCGCCGGGCCGATTCTGGCCCATACCGCCGGCACCCAGGCCTGGCTGGCCATGCTGGCGCTGTGCGGCATCGCCTACCTGTTCGGCGGCGCGCTGCGCTACAACATCCTGTATGTCGAACCCACCATCGCCAGCCAGCCGTCGCGCCTGACCGCCGGGATCGAGCGCGCCTCGGACCTGGCGCTCTCTCTCGCCTACTTCATCTCCGTGGCCTACTACCTCAATCTCTTCGCTGCCTTCGGCCTCAGGATGGAAGGCGTCATCGATCCGTTCTGGATCCGCGTCGCCGCCACCACCACCATCGCCGCCATTGGCATCATCGGCGCACTGGGCGGCCTGACCGGCCTGGAACGCCTGGAGGTCGGCACGGTGGGGCTGAAGCTCTGCCTGATCGGCGGCCTCTTCGCCGCCCTGGCGGTGGCCAGCATCGGCGCCGTGGAAACCGGGCGCTTCGAATGGCCGGAGATCGAACACACCGAGGGCCTGCATGAAGTGGGGATCCTGCTGGGTCTGGTGATCCTGGTGCAGGGCTTCGAAACCTCGCGCTACCTGGGCAGCAAGTACGATGCCGCATTGCGCGTGCGCAGCATGAAGTGGGCGCAGTGGATCGCCACCGCCATCTACCTGGTCTTCATCCTGCTGATCACCCGCTACTTCACCGACGGCCTGCCGACCGAAGGCGGCGAGACGGCGATCATCGACATGCTGACGCCGGTCAGCGCCGTCATCGCGCCGCTGATCATCATCGCCGCTCTCGCCTCCCAGCTCTCCGCCGCGGTCGCCGACCTGAACGGAGCCGGCGGCCTGCTGGCGGAGATCTTCGGACAGCGGGTGACGGTGAACCTCGGCAATGTGGTGACCGCGGCGGTCGCCATCGCGGTCACCTGGGCGGCCAACATCTACGAGATCATCGCCTACGCGTCCCAGGCCTTCGTCGCCTACTACGCCCTGCAGGCGGCCCAGGCCGCGCTGGCGGCCCACCGCCGGCAGCAGCCCGGCCTGGCGGCGCTGTATGGCGGCGGCGTGGTCATCGCCCTCGTCATCATCGCCTTCGCAACGCCCGTCTCAGTCTAAGCATCGCGGTCCGGCCGGTTTCCGGCATGGCGAGGACGCGGCGCCGCCCTACATATATCTTAAGCCAACAAACTGAGACGGAGCCGAACCATGATCACCAGACGCAACGTCCTGGCCACCGGCGGTGCGGCCGTTCTGGTCACCCTGACGGGCATCCCGGGTGCGCAGGCCCACCACGGCTGGCGCTGGACCGAGGACGGCAACTTCGAGCTGACGGGCCTGATCAAAACCGTCCAGCTCGGCAACCCGCACGGCGTGCTGACCGTCGATGCCGACGGCGAGCTGTGGACCGTGGAGGTCGGCCAGCCCTGGCGCAACGAACGCGCCGGGCTGCAGGACGCGCTGCTGTCGGTCGGCCGCGAGGTGACGATTTCCGGCGCCCGCTCGGCCGATCCGGCCGACAAGAAGATGAAGGCCGAACGGGTCATCATCGACGGCCAGCTCTACAACCTCTACCCCGGGCGGAACTAGGGGCCCCGGCGGCACCCGGTGGCACCCGGCGGCACAGGACCGCGACGATGCTTTTCGACGTCCTGACGGCGCTGCAGAACCTGGGGCCGGTGGCGGCGCTGCGCGCCTCGCGCTGGGTCTATCCGCTGGTCAACGCCGGCCACATCGCCGGCCTGGCCCTGCTGGTGGGCGCCATCCTGCCGCTGGACCTGCGCCTGCTGGGCGTCTGGCGCAGCGTGCCGCTGGCCCTGCTGGCCCGGGTCCTGGTGCCGACCGCCATGGCCGGCCTCGCCCTCGCCGCCATCAGCGGCCTGCTGCTGTTCTCGGTCAGCGCCGGCAAGTATGCCGCAACGCCCCTGTTCTGGCTGAAACTGGGCCTGATTGCCGCGGCCGTGGCCAATGCCCTGCTATTGCGCCGCAGCGCCGAGTGGACCCTGGCGCTGGTGCCGGACCTGCCGCAGGACGGCCCGGGCGCCCGCCTCAGGGCCGCCGGCGCCCTCTCCGCCGTGCTGTGGCTGGCCGCGCTGGTCTGCGGGCGGCTGCTGGCCTATCTGGCCTGAACGCCGGAAATCCCCCACCCCCGTAAAACCCTGGGAAAACCCTGGGAAACTCCGGAAAACGCCCGCAAATCCGCCGAAAAAAAATCATCCAGGCAGGGATTTTTTCCACAGAAAAAGCGGTCTCAGGGCTTGCTTTCGCACTGCAACATTGTATATTGGAATAATTCCAATTCACAGAGAACCCCGGCCAGGGCCAGCACCCTGGCTTTGCCGACCCCCTTTCGCACCTGCGAGGAGACTGATCTTGAATATTGGCCGCAAACTTCCCGACGTAACCTTCCGCACCCGCGTCCGCGACGAGTCGATCGGGGGTGACAACCCCTTCAAGTGGGAAAACAAGACCACCGACGACTACTTCAAAGGCAAGAAGGTCGTCCTGTTCTCCCTGCCCGGTGCCTTCACGCCGACCTGCTCGACCTTCCAGCTGCCGGACTTCGAGAAGCTGTTCCCGGAATTCCAGGCCAAGGGCATCGACGAGATCTACTGCCTGTCGGTCAACGACGCCTTCGTGATGAACGCCTGGGGCAAGCAGCAGGGCCTGAAGAACATCAAGCTGATCCCGGACGGCTCGGCGGAATTCACCCGCAAGATGGGCATGCTGGTCTGCAAGGATAACCTGGGCTTCGGCATGCGCTCCTGGCGCTACGCCGCCGTCATCGACGACGGCGTGGTGAAGGCCTGGTTCGAAGAGCCCGGCTTCTCCGACAACTGCGAGACCGACCCCTACGGCGAGTCCTCGCCGCAGAACGTCTACGAGAAGCTCACCGAAGAGGTTCTCGGCGAGAAGGTCGAAGCCGCCTAAGGCAGCCTTCTTCCGACGGAAATACGAAACGGCCCGCCTTCCGGCGGGCCGTTTTATGTTGCTGGAACGGCCGGCTGGGAAACAGTCTTGCAGACCCTGCCTGTGTCCCTTCCCTCAGACCTTGCGGCGCCGCCAGGCAATCCCGGCCAGGCCCACCAGAGCGAACCCGAACAGCAGCAGCGTTGAAGGTTCGGGGACCGCGATAGCCGGAGTAAAACGGGCGTAAAAATATCCGTACTCCAAATAATCTTCGCCGCGGTTAAATGTGGAAGTTTCAATCCGGTCCAATACCTCAGAGACATTATTATAGGCGTACGCAACGTTTACGATCTCGAATGTGTCGATGAGACCGACCTCGTAAGGAATCGTCGCCGCGCAATGGTTCCGGATAGCGGGGCAAATGAAAGTCAATGAAGGGTCGTCATCGAAGATGCCGATAAATACACTATCGAGAAGCGCCTGAGCGGCCGCCAAAGCGGGCGTGAAATGCGTGAAATCGAAATCCTCGGCCGCATTGTCGCAGCCCGAGAAGACTTCGACGCAGGACCCCTCCACGAAGGTGACATCGTAAAGAACCCCGAGGACCTCGACGTTCGAGGCGCCGACCAGTTGGCCTCCGACAACATTCAACACCGGCGTCGCGCCTGCTGGCGAGATGGCCAGCCCGAGTGCGCCGATCGCGCTGAATAGGGCGAAGATGAACGCAGTGACCTTTGGCAACAGCCTGTCCCCCTGAAACTTACCAAGCTGCCGCCCTTTAAGAGGCGCATCTTGTGGCTGTTCCCCTGCCGCAATTTTAGTGCCAGGGCCCGAAACGATATTATTTCAATAACTTAAGGGGATCGCCTCCAGAGATCATCGGTTAGGTTGTAAGATTTTTTGCCAAATCACATTAAAGGTTCTATGCGGCCCCGAAGTGCAACAGAAAACTCCACATAACTTCAAAGACTTGTGGTCAACCTGGCTACCTTTTCGCCTGTAAAGTATCGCGACAGCTTCCTCACAGATTTGGAACCACACCTTTGGAGGCAGACAGCTTCCGACAAAGGTCGGGACGTTTCCGATAGGGCGCGCGGTGCCGCCCTACTGGGCCATCCAGCCGCCGTCGATGGACAGCGGCGCGCCGGTGATCTGGTCGGCCGAGGCCGAGCAGAGGAACACCGCGAGGCCGCCGATCTGCGCGGGCGTCGAGAATTCCTTGGACGGCGTCTTCTCCGCCACCAGGGCCAGCTTCTCCTCGTCGAAGCTCTTGCCCGAGGCCTTGGCGCGGTCCTCGATCTGCTTTTTCACCAGCGGGGTCAGAACCCAACCCGGACAGATCGCGTTGCAGGTGATGCCGCTGCCGCCGGTCTCCAGCGCGGTCACCTTGGTCATGCCGACGATGCCGTGCTTGGCCGCCACGTAAGCCACCTTGTCGGGCGACGCGGTCAGGCCGTGTGCCGAGGCGATGTTGATGATGCGGCCCCAGCCCTTCTTGCGCATGGCCGGCAGCGCCGCCTTGGTGGTGTGGAAAGCCGACGACAGGTTGATGGCGATGACCGCGTCCCAGCGCGCGTCGGGAAATTCCTCGATCGGCGCGACGAACTGGATGCCGGCGTTGTTGACCAGAACGTCGACCGCGCCGAACTGCGCCTCGGCATCCTTCACCATGCGGGCGATCTCCGCCGGCTTGGTCATGTCGGCACCGTCGTAGGTCACCGTCACGCCGTTCTTGTCGGCGATCTGCTGGCGCAGCGCCTCAATGGCGCCGGCGTCGCCGAAACCGTTGAGAACGATATTCGCGCCCTGGGCCGCCAGGGCTTCGGCGATGCCTTGTCCAATGCCGCTGGTCGAGCCGGTCACCAGGGCGGTCTTGCCTTTCAACATGGTCTCAAATCCTCTGAAATCTCGCATTTCTGTAAACAAGGGGCGCTAGAGCCCCGGTTTCAAGAAGGCCAGCAGCAGCGACAAGGTTACAACGGAGACAGCTGTGGAGATCAGCACCGCCGAGGCCGAGCGGCCGAGGTAGAGGTCGTACTGCCGCGCCATGATGAAGACGTTGGCGCCGGCCGGGCAGGCCGCGGTCAGGATGGCGACGGCGGCGGCCAGCGGTGGCAGATCGAAGACGTAGAAGGCCATCACCGCCATGATCAGCGGGTGGACCACCAGCTTCATGGCCACGATGGCCAGTGTCTCCTTGATATCGCCGGCGATCTTGAAGGCCGTCAGCGACGCCCCCAGCGCGAACAGCGCACAGGGCGCCGCCGCGCCGCCGAGCAGGCCGAGGAAACGCTCGCCCGGCGCCGGCAGCGGCAGGCCGCTCTGGCCGTAGGCGATGCCGGCGAGCAGTGCCACGATGATGGGATTCAGCGCCAGCGCCTTCACCGTGTTCGCCATCAGGCCGCGCCATCCCTTGCCTTTGCCGGATCCCAGTTCGATCAGCACCGTGATCACCGGCAGGATGGAGACCGCATGGAAGGTGATGATGAGGATCAGTTCCTTGCCCGCCTCGTCCCCCAGCGCGGTGAAGATCAGCGGGATGGCCAGCAGCACGGTGTTGGAGAACACCGAGCCCATGGCAAAGAGCGCGCGCTCGGCCGCGGCGGTGCGGAACACCAGGCGGGCGACCAGCAGCGACAGCAACAGCATGATCGCCACGGCGCTGAAATAGGCTCCGACGATGGCAAAGTCGATGGGGCCGACGCCATGCGCCATGGCACGGAACAGCAGGGCGGGAATGGCGAAATAGAAGACGAAGGTGTTGAGGCCCTTGATCGCCTCTTCGCTCATCCAGCCCCGGCGGCCGACCACATAGCCGCAGAGCACCAGGCCGAAGATCGGCAGCACGGTCTCTAGAATGGATTGCATCTTTATCGGAACGGCTGAGAACAGGAGGGGGTGGCGTCACCAAGCGCTGGAGACGACGCCCAGGATAGGCCAAAATAGCCGCCATGGAAGCAAAACTCATGGCCTGGCTGATCGTTGTCTTCGGCTACCTGCTGCCGCTGGCCCACGTGCTGCTGTCGCCTTCGGGCGGCCGTTGGACGCCGCCGCCGGGCAGCCGCTGCCCGATGGGGCCCCGGCTCGGCTGGATCGTCCTGGTCCTGCTGCTCGGCCCCATCGGTTGGCTGATGTTCTGGCGCAGCCGCAAGCGGATGCGCACCCTTAGTTGACGGTCTGCGGCCCCATCAGGGAGTTCGGCAGCCAGGTCGACACCCAGGGCACGTAGGTGACGATGATCAGGAAGGTGAAGAGGATCGCCAGCCAGGGCGATGCCGCCCGCACCACCTGCATCACCGACATCCCCGTAATGCCGGAGGTGACGAAAAGGTTCAGGCCCACCGGCGGCGTGATCATGCCGATTTCCATGTTCACCACCATGATGATGCCCAGGTGGATCGGGTCGATGCCCATCTCGATGGCGATGGGAAACACCACCGGCGCGACGATCAGCAGCAGGCCGGAAGGCTCCATGAACTGGCCGCCGAGCAGCAGCAGAACGTTCACCACCACCAGGAACATCCAGGGCTCGAGGCCGGCGCTGATGAAGGCATCGGTGACGGTCTGCGGAATCCGCTCCGTCGTCAGCACGTGGGCGAACAGCAGCGCGTTGGCGATGATGAACATCAGCATCAGCGTCACCCTGCCGGCCTCGATCATGGTCTTCTGGGTATCGCGGTGGAAGCAGGCGGGCACCAGGGCGACGGCGGTGCGCCCCAGGTTGCGTGCGGCGGCCCGGCCCAGGCCCTCGCCATCCTGGCGCCAGGGCACGCCCTTCAGCGGCCCCATGTCGCGGTAGACGAACAGCGCGATGAAGAAGGCGTAGACCGCCGCCACCGCCGCCGCCTCGGTCGGCGTGAAGATGCCGCCGTAGATGCCGCCCAGGATGATGACGATGAGGAACAGGCCCCAGCCGGCGTCCAGTGCCGACTCGAAGATCTCCTCGAAACCGGCCCAGGGCTGCGCCGGGATCTTCTTGATCCAGGCGGCGATGAAGATGCCGACCATCAGCATGACGCCGGCCAGCAGGCCCGGAATGATGCCGGCCAGGAACATGCGGCCGACCGAGACGTCGGTCGACGCCGCATAGACCACCATGACGATGGACGGCGGGATCAGGATGCCGAGGGTGCCGGCGTTACAGATGACGCCGGCGGCGAAGTCGCGGGTGTAGCCGGCCTGGCGCATACCGCCGATGACGATGGAGCCGATGGCCACCACGGTGGCCGGCGAGGAGCCGCAAAGGGCGGCGAACATCATGCAGGCGAAGACCCCGGCCATGGCGAGGCCGCCGGGAAAAAAGCCGACCATGGCAATGGAGAAGCGGATGATGCGCTGGGCAACGCCGCCGGTGGACAGAAAGGCCGACGACAGGATGAAAAACGGGATCGCCAGCAGGGTATAGTGCTGCTGTGCCTCGAACAGTTTCAGGGCGATCGACGCCATCGAGTCGTTCGAGAATATCAGGATGAACAGCACGCTCGACAGGCCCAGGGAAACCGCGATCGGCACCCCGATGACCAGGAAGAACAGCACCATGGCAAAAAGGACTATCGGTTCCATGGCTCAGCTCCTGCCGCCGGATGTGTGTTCGGATTGTCCGGGGCTTTCGGAGCGCTGCAGTTCGCTCTGCGCTTCGGCGACGGCTTCCTCGGCCTCGTGGCCGGCGATCAGCAGCTCGCGCTTGCCGATGGCGATCAGATAAGTCGCCTGCGCGAAACGGAACAGCAGCAAGGCCATGCCGATCGGCAGCACGCTGTAAGGCACCCAGCGGTCGATGCCGATGGGCTCGTAGCGGAAACCCTCCTGGCCGCTGTAGAGCAACTCGACGATCACCCGCGGCACGTAGAGGTCTTCGGTGTCGATGCCGAAGCGATAGATCTTGCTCCAGTACTCCAGGGCGCCGAACAGCATGATGGCGGCATAGGCGCAACAGCACAGGCCGGCGAACAGCACCAGGGGCCGCTCGTAGCGCCGCGGCAGCATCTTCACGAAGGCGTCGACCCCCAGATGGGCGCCGATCCGCACGCCGTAGGAAATGCCCAGCAGCACCAGCCAGGCGAAGAAGAAGGTGGTCAGTTCCAGCGCCCAGACGGCACCGGAATTGAACACATAGCGGGCGACCACCTGACTGAAGGTGATCAGCACCATCCCGCCCAGGAAGAAGGCGATGGCGCCTTCCTCGAGCCGGTTCACGAATCGAGAGAGCATGGCGGTGTTCCCGAAGCTTCGGCTTCCTGGAGCCTAGCAGACCTCAACCGACCTGGGCAGGGGCCAACACCGGCCCGGCATTCGAACGCCGGGCCGGTGTCTGAACCCTTACTTTCGGCCGGATCAGCTGCCGGTGTTGGACGCTTTGGCGGCGTCGATCAGCTCGGCACCGATGTCGCCCTGGAACTCGGCCCAGACCGGCTCCATCGCCTTGACCCAAGCGGCCCGCTGCTCGGCGGTCAGTTCCCGCACGACAGCACCGGAGTCGATGATCTTCTGCTTGTTCACCTTCGCCAGTTCTTCGGAGCTCGCGTTGGCCTCGGCCGTCACTTCGGTCAGGATGGTGGAAAACTGGTCGCGCACGTCATCGGGCAGGGACGACCAGAACTCGACCGACGTCACCAGCAGGTAGTCGATGATACCGTGGTCGCTCTCGGTGATGCCGTCCTGCACCTCGTGGAACTTCTTGGTGTAGATGTTCGACCAGGTGTTCTCCTGGCCGTCGACCACGCCGGTCTGCAGGGCGCCGTAGACTTCCGAGAAGGCCATCTTCTGCGGGTTGGCGTCGAGGGCGCGGAACTGCGCCTCCAGCACGTCGGAGGTCTGGATGCGGAACTTCAGGCCGGCGGCATCGCCCGGGTTGACCAGCGGCTTGTTGGCAGAGATCTGCTTCATGCCGTTGTGCCAGTAGCCGAGGCCCAGCAGGCCGTTGTTCTCCATCGAGTGCAGCAGCGCCTGGCCGCCTTCGCTGCTCTGGAAGCGGTCGACCGCCTGGATGTCGTCGAACAGGAACGGCAGGTCGAAGATGCGGAACTTCTTGGTGTACTTCTCGAACTTCGACAGTGACGGCGCCGCCAGCTGGGCGTCGCCCAGCAGCATGGCCTCCAGGACCTTGTCGTCGTTGTAGAGCTGCGAGTTCGGATAGACCTCCATGCACAGCTTGCCGTTCATCTCGTCATTGACGCGCTCGGCAAGCTTGGTGGCGGCCTCGCCCTTCGGGTTGCCCTTGTCGGCGACCACGTGGCTGAACTTCACCACGATCTCGCCGCTCTCGCAGGAAGCGAAAGCCGAGGTCGCGGACAGCGATACGGAAAGAGCCGCGGCAGCCGCCGCGGCAAGCAGATGAGTCTTCACAGAACTTCCTCCCAATTTTTCTCTCGTGCGCGGTGCCCGCACGTTACGCCCGGCCACCGCCACGCTGGAACTGTAGGAGCAATGACCGTGCCAGTTTCCCGCGGCCCGGCCAAATCGGCGTAAGTTGTTGATTGATCTAGTACGAACAAGGCGGCAGTCAATCCGCCTGCCCGCCCCTCTGTGGCCCTTTGTGTCGCTTTCCACCCATCGCCGGCAGCCGATGGGTGGAAAACTACCCATCGCGCCCGGCTCAGCGCTGTCTCAGCGCCAAGCCCAGCGCCGTCTCAGGGCCAGGCTCAGCTCTCGTAGCGGGTGTTGCCGCGGCGCTTGGTGTCCAGCGGCAGCTCGATGAACAGCGGCTGGTGGGCCCGCTGGGAGCAGGCCTGGCGCGGGCAGAGGTGGCAGTTGATGCCGATCGGGCTGAACAGGCGCGTGTCCTCGGTATTGAAGGGCGCGGCGTAGCCCAGCCGGTGGGCATGCTTCAGCTCGCAGCCCAGCGACAGCGCAAGGCGGCGGTCCTGGGTGTCGCGGCTGAACACCGGGCGCTCGGTGGTACGGCTGATGGTGAAAAAACGCTCCCCGTCGGGCAGCTCGACGAACTGCGGAATGATGACCCCCGGCGTGCGGAACGAGGTGTGGATGTTCCACACCGGGCAGGAGCCGCCGTGTTCGGCGATGTTGAAGGTGGTGGCGTTGAAGCGCTTGGTGACGTTGCCGGCCTTGTCGACGCGCAGGAAAAAGAACGGCACGCCGCGCATGCCTTCGCGCTGCAGGGTGGTCAGGCGGTGGCAGACCTGCTCGAAGGACACGCCGAAAGCGGCGGCGACGCGGTCGACGTCGTACTTGCTGCGCTCGGCGGCTTCGTGGAAGGGCGCGTAGGGCATCAGGAAGGCGGCGGCGAAGTAGTTCGCCAGTTCGACGTGGCAGCGCGCCACGCCGGTTTCCGAGCGGATGCCGCTGCCGGCGGTCAGGCCCTCCAGCACCTTCGGCAGCTCGACCAGGCACAGCACGTGGGCGAGCTGGAACACGCGGTTCTGGTGGTCCAGCGCCTCGGAAAGGTGCACCACCGAGTCCGCCTCGTCGTAGATGCGCAGCGCCTGGCTCATCTCCTCGACCGGCGCCGTGCGCACGGCGATGCCGTGGAAATCGTGCAGCCGCCGCTTCAGCACGGCATAGACGTCGTCGGCGTCGCAGGGCTCGGCGGCGCGCAACCGCTCGGCCTCCTCCTCCAGTTCGGCGAAGTAATTGGCGTGGTCGCGGAAGAAGTCGTGGATGATGGTCTCCGGCGACGACGACAGCAGGTCCGCCGGCATCCGCTCGCTGCCCAGGCGCATCATCTTTTCCAGCGCCGTGCGGTGGCTGCGGTAAAGCTGCAGGAAGTGGCCGACCAGCCGCGGCGCGTGGTCGATGGCCGCGCGCAGTTCCTGCAGGTCGGGCGGTGTGTCGCCGAACACCGGGTCCTGCATCGCGTTGCGCAGGTCGGCCAGCAGGGTCGACGATTCATCCTTGATGAGGTCGCGCCAGTCGACGCCGTAGGCGTCCGACAGCGCCATCAGCATCTGCACCGACAGGCTGCGCTGGTTGTTCTCCAGCAGGTTCACGTAGGCCGTGCTGACCCCCAGCGCCCGGGCCATCTCCGCCTGGGTCTGCTTGTGTTCGCGCCGCAACTGGCGCATTCGCGGGCCGATCAGGGTCTTGCGCATGCCGGAATCAGGAAGTTAACAATTTAACAGATATAAGCATATGTTGTGCACACTCACAACACATTAACCCGAGAATTCGTGCAATTGAGCCTTTTGCGGCATAGCTTGTTTGTCAGCACTCAATCACGGCTCCACCGGCCCTGAACGACCGGAAGACGGCGGTCAGGCGGCGGCGGACAGAAAAACAAACGGGGCAGGAACCATGGCATACAACATTCTCATCCTTGGCGCGTCTTACGGCTCGCTGCTCGGCACCAAGCTGCTGATGGCCGGTCATAACGTGACCCTGGTCTGCCGCTCGCAGACCGCGGAACTCATCAACGCCGAGGGCACCGAAGTCCGCATCAAGCTGAAGGGCGAGGAGACTCACCGCGCCATTCGTTCCGCCGATCAGCCGGGCAGGCTGAACGCCAAGACGCCGGAGGAGGTCGACCCCGCCGGCTACGACCTGGTCGCCCTGGCGATGCAGGAGCCGCAGTACGCCGTTCACGCCATCTGGACGCTGATGGTGCGCATCGCCGAGGCCGGCGTGCCTTGTCTGTCGATCATGAACATGCCGCCCCTGCCCTACCTGAAGCGCATCCCCGGCCTGGACGCGTCCAAGCTGGAGGCCAGCTACACCAACGCCCACGTGTGGGACCGCTTCGATCCGGAGCTGGTGACCCTGTGCAGCCCCGACCCGCAGGCCTTCCGCCCGCCGGAGGAGCAGCCCAACGTGCTGCACGTCGGCCTGCCGACCAACTTCAAGGCCGCCGCCTTCGGCGATCCGGCGCACAACGCTATGCTGAAGCAGTTGGAAGACGACATCGCCGCCGTGCGCCTGGACGGTCACGATGTGCCGGTGAAGCTGCGCGTCTTCGACTCGCTCTTCGTGCCGATGGCCAAGTGGTCGATGCTGCTGACCGGCAACTACCGCTGCATCACCCGCGGCGACGCCCGCCCGATCCGCGAGGCGGTGCACGGCGATCTGGAGCTGTCGCGGGCGATCTACGCCCACGTCGACGCCATCGCCCGCAAGCTGGGCGCCGACCCGGCCGACCAGGTGCCCTTCGAGAAATACGCCAAGGCGGCCGAGAGCCTGCTGAAGCCCTCCTCCGCGGCGCGCGCCGTGGCGGCCGGCGCGCCGGTCATCGAGCGGGTCGACAAGCTGGTCCAGCTGATCGGCCACAGCCTGGGCATGGACAACCCGGCGATCGACGAGGTGGTCGCCACCGTCGACGCCAAGCTGGCCCAAAACCAGCGGATGTCCGCCTGAGTTTATTTAGCCCACGTTTTTCCTGAGCCTGACCAAGCCTGAAAAGGGCGGATCTTCGGATCCGCCCTTATTTTATGGCGCTGGTCCCGACGGCAAAACCCGCTGCCGGCTGTGTTATCCTGGGGAAAACGCCGCCCAAGCCACCGCGGCACCTTGATGCGGCGCCTGAGGCGCTCAATGATGCTGCCAGCTCAACAATCTGGCAGCCCGTTTTGGACATTTCCCTCGACAACCTTCTCGCGCGGATGACCCTGGCCGACAAAATCGGCCAGTTGAACCATCCCAATGCCAACAGCGACGCGACCACCGGCGCCGGCGAGGCGCTCGGCAACGTCGAAAGCCGAATCCGGCGGGGCGAGGTGGGCAGTCTTCCCGGCGGGGCTGAGCCGTCACAGGTGCGCGCGCTGCAGCGCATCGCGGTCGAGGAGTCCCCCCAGGGCATTCCGCTGATCTTCACCTTCGATGTGATCCACGGCTACCGGACCGTTTTTCCCCTGCCGTTGGGCCTTGCCTGCGCCTGGGATAGTGACTTGGTTCGCCGCACTGCGCAGGTCGCCGCGGCGGAGGCGGCCGGCGAGGGCATTGCGCTCTCCTGGGCGCCGATGCTGGATGTCTCCCGCGATGCCCGCTGGGGCCGCTGTGCCGAGAGCCCGGGCGAGGATCCCCTGCTCGGCGCCGCCTTTGGCGCGGCGATGGTCGCGGGTTTCCAAGGCGAAGACCTGACCCGCCCGCAGACCGTGATGGCGACCGCCAAGCATTTCGCGGGCTATGGCCTGTCGGAAGCCGGGCGGGACTACAATGCCGTCGATGCCAGTCCTTATCGTATGCACAACGTCGTCCTGCCGCCTTTCAAGACGGCGGTGGAGTCCGGCGTCGGTGCCATCATGGTCGGTTTCCACGACCTTGCCGGCATCCCCTGCACCGCTCATCGCGAACTGCTGCGCGACCTGCTGCGGGAGCGCTGGGGATTCGACGGCCTGCTCGTCTCCGACTACACGGCAATCCTGGAACTGATCCATCACGGCGTGGCAGCGGATCCGAAGGAAGCTGCCTGTCTCGCTTTTAATGCGGGCGTCGATATCGATCTGATGAGCGGATTCTATCTCCGCTACCTGCCGGAACTGGTTGCGGAGGGACGCATCGCCGAGACCGAGATCGATGCCGCCTGCCGCCGCGTGCTGCAGGCAAAGCAGAAGCTCGGCCTGTTCGATCACCCCTACCGCGGACTGCCCGCCGACGACAAACCACCCGCAACCCTTGCTGGCGCCCATCGCCGCCTGGCGCGCGAGGCAGCGGCCAAGGCCTGTGTGCTGCTCAAGAACGACGGCGTCCTGCCGCTGCGAAGCGACGGCGGCACGCTGGCCGTGATCGGTCCCCTCGCCGACAGCCGCGCCAATATGCAGGGCACTTGGGCCCCGGCGGCGCGACCCGCCGACAGCATCACCCTGCTGGAGGGCATCCAGGCGGTGGCGAACGGACGCTGCCGCATCGTGCATGCGCTCGGCACCAACATCGTTGACGACCCGGACATCGCCGCACGGCTCAACGTCTTCAACGAGACCTTCGTGATCGACAGGCGGCCGCCGGCCGAGTTGATTGCCGAGGCCGTTGCCGTCGCCCAACAGGCGGACGTCGTGGTCGCCTGCATCGGCGAGGCCAAGGAACACGCCGGTGAATCGTCGACGCGCAGCGAGATCGGCCTGCCGGGCTCGCAAGGGCAGTTGCTGCGCGCCCTGCACGCCACCGGCAAGCCGCTGGTCGTTGTGTCCTTCAGCGGACGGCCGCTGGACCTGGAATGGGAAGACCGCCATGCCAACGCCGTCCTGCATGTCTGGTTCGGCGGCAGTGAAGCGGGAAACGGGGTGGCGGACGTTCTGTTTGGCGCCGTCAATCCCTCCGGCAAGCTGGCCATGAGCTTTCCACGCGGTGCCGGACAATGCCCGACCAGTTACGCCGAGGCGCCGACCGGCCGCCCCCGCGACAGGATCGGCATCGACGTGGCCGGCGACCAGGAGGTCGACGGACAGGGCCACCGCGTGTTCCGCAAATTTACCACCGCGTGCCGCCTGGAGGGACCCTCAACGCCGCTTTATCCCTTCGGTTACGGGATCGGCTACAGTGCCTTTGAGTACGGCCCCCTCGAGGTCGACAAAACACAGCTACGCGGCGAGGCCGACCGATTGACGGTGACGGTGGCCGTGCGCAACGCCGGGACGAGGGCCGGCGAAGAGATCGTGCAGCTCTACATCGGCGATCCCGTCGCCAGCCGCTCGCGGCCCCTGCGTGAACTGAAGGGATTCAGGAAGATCCTGCTGCAGCCCGGCGCGCAGCAGCGTGTCAGCTTCGCCATCGGCGTCGCCGACCTGCGCTTCTTCAAGGCCGAGCGCCTCGCCGCGCCGGAGCCGGTCTGGGAGCCGGGGACCTTCGTGGTGGAAGTCGGCGCCAGCTCACAGGCGCTCGCCGCCGCGACCATCGAATGGCAGGCTGATCGATGAGGAACGCGGCTTCCCCGGCGATCCGGCGCGGCCTCAGCGACGACGCGCTCCTCGATCTGGTGCAGCGGCAGACGCTGACGTATTTCTGGGACTTCGCCCATCCCGTCAGCGGCCTCGCGCGCGAGCGCAACAACCAGCCCTACGAGTACGACTGGCGCGAGACGGTCACCAGCGGCGGCAGCGGCTTCGGCATCATGGCGCTGCTGGCGGGCGCCGAGCGTGGCTTTCTGCCGCGCGCCGACGTGCTGGAGCGCCTCCGCCAGATCGTCGCCTTCCTCGGTCAGGCGCAAACCCACCACGGCGTCTTCCCGCACTTCCTGCACGGCGGCACCGGCGCCACCCTTCCCTTCACCCCGAAGGACGACGGCGGCGATATCGTGGAGACGGCGTTTCTCATGGCCGGGCTGCTGTGTGCCCGCCAGTACTTTACCGCAACGGCACCGGCGGAGTCGGACCTGCGCGATGCTATCGACCGGCTGTGGCGCGCAGTCGAGTGGGACTGGCACACCCGGGGAGGCCAGAGCGTTCTCTACTGGCACTGGAGTCCGCGGCACGCCTGGGCAATGAACCATGCCATCACCGGCTGGAACGAGTGCCTCCTCACCTACGTCCTGGCGGCGGCCTCACCCAGCCACCCGGTTGCGCCCGCCGCCTATCACGACGGCTGGACCGACAGCCCGGTCTTCCGCAACGGCAACAGCTACTACGGCATCGAATTGCCGCTCGGCCCGCCGCTGGGGGGGCCGCTGTTTTTTTCGCACTATTCCTTTCTCGGGCTCGACCCGCGCGGGCTCAGCGACCGCTATGCCGACTACTGGGCCCAGAACGTCGCTCACACGCGCATCAACCGCGCCTACTGCATGGCCAATCCAGCGGGCTACGCCGGCTATGGCGAGAACTGCTGGGGTCTCACCGCCTGCGACGGCGATGCCGGCTATGGCGCCTTCAACCCCGAGGAGGATCGCGGTGTGATCGCTCCTACGGCGGCGCTCTCGGCGATGCCCTATACGCCCGCCGAGTCGATGGCGGCGCTACGCCATTACTACGAGGACCTGGGATCCGAGATCTGGGGACCGTACGGTTTCTTCGACGCCTTCAACCGCTCGCAAGACTGGGTCGCCGAGAGCAATCTCGCGATCGATCAGGGTCCGATCGTGGTGATGATCGAGAATCATCGCTCCGGGCTGCTGTGGGAGCTCTTCATGAGTTGCCAGGAAGTCCGCGAAGGCCTGCGCCGGCTCGGCTTTACCACACCGCACCTGGGTGCTTAACCCTGGGAAGCTTCGTTCCGTAACCACGCGGCGGCGACGAAAGCGGCATAGCTCCAGGTCAGATGGCGCGCCGAGGTCGGCTGCCCGGTGGTCCGGTCGACCTGCTCCGACAGCGATCCGTCCGGCGGAACCAGGGCGCGTACCGTGCGCATGAAGGCGTCGCCGCGGCGCAGTTGTTCTGTCCGGTCCTGCTCGGGGCAGAGCGCCAGCCGGTAGCAGAGCGCCGCCGCCGCCAGGGTGGTCGGATACCAGGCACCGCCGCCGAAGTAGCGGTCGCGTCGCGACCGCCCGAGCGCCGGCGCCCGCTCCGGCGGAAGGTCGTGGTTGATCGGAAATTCCCGCGCGAAGAGCCTTTCGATAGCGACCTGCGTGGCATGAACCCGCGGATCACGAACCGAATGCGGCCCATCGGGCAGGTCGGCATCGAGGACTGCCAGCAGTTGCGCGGCGTCGACGAGATCGTCCGCCGCGTGACTGGCCGCATCGCGCAGGGCCGCGTAGACGCCCGCCTCTTCGACCCAGTGCCGCGCCAGGCCGGCGCGAAGCCGCGCCTCAGCCGCTTCCCATTCCGTTGGCGCCACCCAGGACGCGCCGCCGCCGGCCCAGGACCGGCCATACACGACAGCCCCCAGTTGCACCACGGCGACGGAGTAGTGGTGGGTATTCTCGTCCGGTTCTTCCCACGGCCCGATGCAGGGAGCGTCGGCATGGTCCAGCGTGAAACGCAGATCGGTCTCCAGCAGCCGCGTCAGTTCCCGGCTTGCGTTTCCGCCAGCCGCCAGAAAATCCAGACAGGCCAGCGCGCGCAGCGCCGGGCCGTCGTACTGCGGGCGCGACCAGCGCAGGAAGTCGACCGAGCCGTCCGCGTTGAAGCGCGGCTCGCCCAGCAGCCTGTCGCCGGTAAGCTGGCGCAGCTCGCCGTCGGGGCGCAGGAACTTGCGGTACCCGCGGCGTGTGGTCGGCCGATGCCGGGAAGCGGCAAGAGGGGTCGCCTCATTCGGGGTGCAAAGCGTCAGGCTGAAGCTGACGAAGTCCGCGAAGTGCTGCTCCCAGCGGCGGCGCTCGGCGGTGGTCGCCGCGGCCCGCATCAGCAGGGTCACGCTGCGCATGACGATGGCCGAATCGCGTATCCAGTGAAAGAAGTAGTCGGGTTCGGGATCCCAGTCCGCGAACACCGGCGAGGCCAGCACCGATCCCGGCGCCGGCACAACCCGCTGGCCGAAAGCCGCACGCTCCCGCACCAGCCCGGTCGCAGAGATCGCCCGCGCCATCGCAGCGGCGCTGTGGCGTGCCTGGTTGGCGATCCAGGCGTCGAATTCCGCGGCATCGGACGGGGGCACGGAAAAACCTTCTATGGTTAATGGATACGGTAAAGGATCAATTCAACTTACACGGCAAAGCGGCCTCTACAGGGGGGCGCGTTCGTGCCTCCATCTTCCCATTATTGTCTGAAATTGCGGGAAAAATTGTGAGTCTTGCCACAGCCTCCCAGGCGCCCGAGATGCTGACTACGCCGATCAAATTTCGGACACATTTTTAACACAAGTTAACGTTTCTATAAGGAGTGCCGGCCGAAAATACCTCCGGGGTTGAGAGGCATCTGTCCGGCAGGGGAAGGGCGAAGTGTTGCCGCCATGGGCGGGCGGTTTGGTCCCAGAGCAACGAAGTGAGGATCTATAGGTGGAACAGTGCTGAAGACGAATCGCGCACGCCTCATTCTCGACCGCAAGCAATTCGACCTTACCATGCCGCCAGCCGATGCCGACCCGGTGCGGCCGGACCGCGGGCAAGCCTCCCTCGGCGATACCCCGCCGCCAGCAAATGCCGATACCGGCGTCAAACGGGCGGAAACCTCCCGCAGTACCCTGCCGGGGGAATACCAGCCGGCAGCCGTCGAATACGCAGGCAGAAGCGCCGCGTCGGAGAGTCTGGCTCTGCTGCGCGCGATGTGGCATTCGCGCTATCGCCTGCCGGTCACGCTCCTGGCCGCCGGCATCGCCGCGCTGCTGGTCGGCAACGTTGTCGGGCAGATCAAGCTCAACGAATGGCACGGATCTTTCTTTGATGCCCTGGAGCAGCAGAACCTGGGCGTCTTCGGCTATCAGCTTCTCATTTTCTTCGGCATCATCAGCGTTCTGCTCGCACTGGTCGTTGGCCAGACCTGGATGCAGGAGATGCTGAAGGTCCGCCTGCGCGAATGGATGACCCATCACTTGCTTGACGAATGGCTGGTCGCCGGGCGCGCCTACCGTCTCGGCCTCGCCGGAAATATCGGCGTCAATCCCGACCAGCGCATCGAGGAAGATACCCGCAAGCTGACGGAACTTTCCGGCACACTTGCCATCGGCCTGTTGCAGGCCGCCATGCTGCTGGTCACCTTCATCAGTATTCTCTGGGTGCTTTCCGACACGGTCGTCTTCTCCTATGAGGGCAGCAAGTTCTCGATCCCGGGCTATATGGTCTGGTGTGCGCTGCTCTATGCGCTGATCGGCTCCCTGCTGACCTGGCGCGTCGGTTTTCCGATGATCGGCCTGAACGCGGAGCGCTATGCGCGCGAAGCCGACCTTCGCTTCGCCCTGGTCCGCGTCAGCGAAAGCGCCGAGAGCATCGCCCTGTTCGGCGGCGAGCGCGACGAGCGCCGCCAGCTCGAGGGCAACCTCGACCGGGTCATCCTCTCGATGCGCCAGCTGTCCGGCTCTCTGGCCCGCTTGACGTGGATCACCTCGGGCTACGGCTGGATCGCCATCGTGGTGCCGATCGTGGTTGCCTCGCCGGGCTATTTCAGCGGCGGCCTGACCCTCGGCGGCATGATGATGGTGGTCGGCGCGTTCAACCAGGTGCAGGCCTCGCTGCGCTGGTTTGTCGACTACTTCCCGCAGATCGCCGACTGGCGCGCCACCCTGCACCGCGTGAGTGCGTTCAAGGCGGCGGTTGCCAGGCTGGACCAGATCGACGACAGCATCGACAGCATCGACCTGACCCGCGACCCCGCCGGGCGGCTGGGCTTCGAGAATGTCAGCGTGCTGCTGTCCGACGGCCGGGTCGTGATTGCCGAGGCGACCGTCGAGATTGAGCCTGGCGAGCGGGTGTTGATCGTTGGCGAGTCCGGCGCAGGCAAGAGTACGCTGTTCAGAGCCGTTGCCGGCCTGTGGCGCTGGGGCAGCGGGACAATCCGGCGGCCCGAACCCGGCAGCATGATGTTCATGGCGCAGCGCCCCTACCTGCCGCTTGGCACGCTGCGCGCCGCCATCGCCTATCCCGACGCACCCGAAGCCTACACGACCGCAGAGATCGAGGCCGCGATCAAGCGCGTCGGCTTGGCCGACTTCGTGGACGCCCTCGACGTCGAAGCGCGCCTCGACAAGAGCCTGTCGCTGGGCCAGCAGCAGCTGGTCGGCTTTGCCCGCCTGCTGCTGCACCGGCCGCGCTGGGTCTTCCTGGATGAAGCCACCTCGGCGCTGGACGAGGTCAACCAGCGCCGGGTGATGTCGATCTTCGATCATGAACTGGGCGGCGCCTCGGTGATCAGCATCGGCCACCGTCCCGGCCTGGAGGCTTTCCACACGCGCACGCTTCACCTGGTCCGCACGCCCGACGGCGCCATGCTGAATCAGAAGCAGCCTCAGGCGGAACAAGAGCAGGGCCAGCCGCAGGAGCGCCACCCGCAGGAACACCAGCCGCAGCAGGTCGATGAGGGTGATCAGCCGTGGTGGAGCGCTGTCGCGGACGAACTGCCGGCGCATCTGTTCCCTCAGCAGAAACCGGCGGTCTGACGCAGACCCGCTTCCTCAGCCGCAGCCGTCCTTGCCGCGGTGGAGCGCCTCGATCTCGCGGGCGACGAGTTCCTGCAGGCGCCAGAGGTTGCGGTCGCGGATGCCGAATTCCTCCAGGTGGGCGACCGTGTTGTAGAGGTATTCACAGCACGAGCCGATGGGTCCGCAGGCGCGCGCCAGGATATGCGCGACCTCTTCCAGCGGCAGCCTGCTCATCACCCGCTCGCCCTTCGGGCCGGCCCAGAACACCAGCACGCGTTTCGGGCCTTCCGCCGTGCGCACGGTGAGCCAGCGCACCATGTCGCGCGTGTGGTCGAAGCGGATCTCGCGCATGAACATGCGGCGGATCTGATTCAGGCGGTCTTCATCGGGCAGCCGGTAGATCACGCCGTCGCAGCGCCCGCCACGCTCCAGCGCCATCATCAGGCCGATCTGGTCGGGCGAGCCGCGCCAGCGCCGCATCTTCAGGCAGAAGGAGCGGTGCCAGCCATAGGCCGTGGCCGGCATGTGGCCCACCGAGTCGAAGTCGGGCTTCCAGATCAGCGAACCATAGGCGAAGACCCAGAGCGGATCGGTGCCGGAGTCGGCGTTCCAGCGCGCCGCCATCTCGTCCAGTTCGGCATCGGTGAGATGGCGCCAGCCGGGCTCCCAGCCCAGGTCCGGCTCGTCGCGCAGGCTGAGGGCGACGTGTTCGGGTGTCAGCCGCATCGCGTCGGCGGCTTCGCGCCGCGCCTCCGTGTCCATCGACGAAACTTTCCCGTCCTGTTTAGGAGGTTTCAAGGATAGCCAGCCCTGCCGGGGCGGATCAATGGATACACCAACGACTTCGGCCTCCCGGACTTACTCCACAGGCCCTACGCGCAGGCCTCGCGCGGCGCCGCCGCCGTCGCGCCGCCCGCCTCGGCGATCAACTCGAAGGACCGCAGCCGGGCCGGGTGCTCGTAGACGTCGGAGACCACGATGAACTCGTCGGCGCCGGTCTCGGCGGCCAGGTCGGCCAGGCCCTGGCGCACGGTCTGCGGCCCGCCGACCACCGAGCAGGCCAGCATGCGCGCCACCTGCGCCTTTTCCATCGGCGACCAGTAGCTCTCGATGTCGTCGATCGGCGGTTTGCTGAGGCCCCGGGTGCCGCGGATGAGGTTGGTGAAGGACATCTGCTGGGTGGTCGCGAGGCGCCGGGCCTCGGCATCGCTCTCGGCGGCGACGACGTTCACGCCGACCATCGCATAGGGCTGTGGCAGTTGCGCCGAAGGCTTGAAGCGGCTGCGGTAGATCTCCAGCGCCGACAGCAGCGCGCCCGGCGCGAAATGCGAGGCGAAGGCATAGGGCAGGCCCAGCTCGGCGGCCAGCATGGCCCCGAAATGGCTGGAGCCCAGGATCCACAGCGGGACGTCCGTCCCCGCCGCCGGCACCGCCTGAATGCCCCGGCTTTCCCGCGGGCCCTCGGCGGGCGCCGCGAAGTAGCCCTGCAGTTCCACCACGTCCTGCGGGAAGCTGTCGGCGGCCATGGGGTCGCGGCGCAGGGCCCGCAGCGTCGCCTGGTCGGTGCCCGGCGCCCGGCCGAGGCCCAGGTCGATGCGCCCGGGGAACAGCCGCGCCAGGGTGCCGAACTGTTCGGCGATCACCATCGGCGCGTGGTTGGGCAGCATGATGCCGCCGGCACCGACGCGAATGCGCCGGGTTCCGCCGGCGATGTGGGCGATGACCACCGAGGTCGCGGCGCTGGCGATACCCGCCATGTTGTGGTGCTCGGCGACCCAAAAGCGCGTGTAGCCCCAGTCTTCCGCATGGGCGGCGAGATCGCGTGCATTGTCCAGCGCGCCGCGCGCGTCGGTTGCTTCGGTGACGCGGACGAGGTCGAGGATAGACAAGGCAGGCATCGGCAAACTCCCGGAATGGCTGGCCGGCATGCAGCCCTGTTAAGGAAATCGGGTCCCGGGCGCCGCTCTGCAACCCCGTATTCGGCCTTGCGGTGCGCCCGGGCGCCCCCCAGCACACCAGACGAGGGGCGAATCAGGAAAGACGGAGACGAAAGCATGGCCTCACCGGCACGCAAGGCAAGCCTACCGCTGTTCCTGGCGGCAGCCCTCCTTTCGGGCGTCCTCGCCCCTCTCGCCCCGATACAGCCGGCCCAGGCGGAGACCGGGCTGGAAGCCGCCTATATCCGCGGCGTCCAGAAGGAACTCGCGGCCCACGGCTATGACCCCGGCCCGATCGACGGCACCCCCGGCCCGCAGACCGAGGCGGCCGTACGCGCCTACCAGGCCGACGCCGGACTGGATATCGACGGCGAGGCGGACAAGCGGCTGCTCGACCACCTGAAGTTCGCCCTGCCGAAAGTCTACGCCTTCGGCGCGCCGGTCATGGGCAACGTGCTGGACCTGCAGCGCGAACTGGCCGGCCGGGGCTACTACCTGGGCCCGCAGGACGGCATCGCAGGCCCGGCCACCTACCGCGCTCTCGACCGCTTCCAGCAGGACGCTGGCCTGCCGCCCGACACCGAAATCGGGTCGCGCCTGCTGCAGCAGCTGCGCAGCACCCCCGCCGACGTGTCCGCCGACGTGCCCGCCGACGAGAAGGCAGAAGCGGCCTACTGAGGCGCCGCTTCCCGACGGTCGATCCACAGCACGGTGAGCGCGGCAACCAGCGCCAGCAGCGACGACAGCAGCATGAAGGCCAGCATCGCCGGGGCCGCATTCTCCGCCGTGAGGGCCGCCCCCGCGATGGCCGACATCACCGCGCCGCCGGCCACCGTCAGCGCGCCGGACAACCCCGAGGCGCTGCCCGCCAGGGCGCTCCTGACCGACATCGCCCCGGCATTGGCGCCGGGAAAGGTCAGGCCGTTGCCGATGCCGACGAAGACGCAGGCGCCGAAGATCGTCACCACGCTCACGAAATCCGCCGCCAGCAGAATCAGCCCCGCCGCCAGCCCGGCGCAGGCGACCAGCCGCCCGGCGATCATCAGGGTAATCAGCGACAGGCGCGCGGCCAGACGAGCGGAGACGAAGCTGCCCAGAATGAAACCCGCAGTGCTGGAGCCGATGGCGACCCCGAGCGCCGCCGGCGAAATATGGAACAGCGTCGCCGCCACCAGCGGCGCACCGCCCAGGAAGACGTAGAAGGCCCCCACCGAAAACGCCATGCAGAGCGAGTAGCCCCAGAAGCGGCGCGACCGGAACAGCTCCGGATAGCTGCGGAACTGCGCCGCGAAGGTGGCCGAGGGCGTCTTGTTGGTCTCGCCCAGGTCCGTCCAGCACAGCGCGAAGACGGCACCGCCCATCACCGCGAAGGCCCAGAAACTCGCCCGCCAGCCGAACAGCGAGTCCAGCGCGCCGCCGAACAGCGGTCCCAGCATCGGCGCCACCGCCCAGCCCATGGCGACATAGCCCATCAGGCTGGCCGCCTGACGCACCGGCGCCGTGTCGCGGATCACCGCCAGCGAGACGGAATAACCGGCGATGATCGCCGCCTGTAGCATGCGGAAGGCCAGGAAGGTCCAAATGTCGGTCGCCAGCAGGCAGCCCAGCGAGGCAAGGATGAAGACCGCCAGCGCCGCCAGGATCACCGGCCGGCGCCCGAAGCGGTCCGACAACGGCCCCATGATCAGTTGCAGCACCGCGGTCGCCGCCGCGTAGCCGGCGATCGACAGGTTCACCAGCCCGTAGTCGGCCCCGAAATCCGACGCAATGTGCGCCAGCGACGGCAGGAACATGTTCAGCGATCCGACCGCCAGCGCGCGCAGCAGGATCAGGGTGGAAAGACGCGGTGGCGTCGTGGCGGCGAAAGGCATGAGGGAGATCCGGGAGAAAACGGGCACAAAAAAAGCCCCCGAAAGTCTTCGGGGGCGCGCAGGAAGAATCCATCCGGTCTTTGCTACCGGACGGCGCGCCAGCTTCTTCCTACAACGGCTTCGAAAGTCATCCCGGACGGGTCCCCTGGACGGCTGTGGGTAAAACTTGCGCTTACGCTAAGGGGGATCGTGCGGGACGTCAACCGTAGGCCTCCGGCCTGACAGCCGACTAGACGGAGCAATAGCGATCCTGAATGGCCTTGTCCGCCAGCAGGTCGGCGGCCGGCGCCTGGTGCACGATGACGCCGTGATCCATGATATAGGCCCGGTCCGAGATCGACAGCGCCCGCTCGACGTTCTGCTCGACCAGCAGGATCGTCGTGCCAGTCTCCTTCAGCCGGACGAACAGCTCGAACATCTCGTCGACCAGCATCGGCATGATGCCCTCCGACGGCTCGTCGAGCATCACCATGCGGGGCTGCGACGCCGTGGCACGGGCGATCGCCAGCATCTGCTGTTCCCCGCCGGACATGGTCTCGGCGATCTGATCGAGCCGCTCCTTCAGACGGGGGAAGGTCTCGGCGATGCGGTCGATGATCTCACTCTCGCGCTTTTTCAACGGCGAAGACACCAGGCCGAGGCGCAGGTTTTCGCGCACCGTCAGGCCCGGCACGATGCGGCGGTCTTCCGGCACGTAGCCGAGGCCCAGGCGGTAGCGCGCGTGGGCTGGACGCTCCAACAAACCGGCGGCGCCGTCGAAAGCGACCTCGCCGCGGCACTTCTTCACCAGCCCCATGATGGTGCGCAGGGTGGTGGTCTTGCCGGCCCCGTTGCGGCCGATGATGGAGACGATCTCGCCGGCCCGCGCCTCCAGGCTCACGCCCTGCAGCACATGGCTGTGGTCGTACCAGGCATGCAGGTTCTCGACGGTCAGCATCGGGGCCAGCGTAGAGGCAGACATCAGTGGTTACCCTGTCCCAGATAGACCCGGCGCACCTCGTCGTTGGCGCGCACGTCGTCCGGTGTGCCCTCCGCCAGCAGTTCGCCGTGGTGCAGCACGATGAGCCGGTTGGAGATGCCCATGACCAGCTTCATCTTGTGCTCCACCAGGATCACCGTGCGCTGCGCGGCGAGACGGATGATCAGGTCCATCATCGCCGTGGTTTCCTCCGGGCTCATGCCCGCCGTCGGTTCGTCGAGCAGCAGCAGCGAAGGATTGCAGGCCAGCGCCAGCGCGATCTCCAGCGCGCGCTGTTCGCCGTGCGCCAGATTCATCGCCAGCCGGTGATGGTGCTTGTCCAGTTCCACCATCTGCAGCAGCGCGGCGGCCTGCTCCTCCATTTCGCGGAACCGGCCGCGCGGCGTCCAGACGTTGAAGCGCTGGCTCATGCACTGGATGGCGAAGCGCACGTTCTCCAGCGCCGTGAGCTGGGGAAAGACGTTGGTGATCTGGAACGACTTGGCGATGCCCAGCCGCGCGAAGCGGTGCTGGGGCACCCCGGTGATCTCCTTGCCACGGAAGAAGATGCGCCCCTGGCTCGGCGGGAAGGCGCCGGAGATGACGTTGAAGAACGTGCTCTTGCCGGCGCCGTTGGGGCCGATGATGGCGGTCAGCTGACCCTCGGGGAAGGTTACCGAGACGTCGTTCAAGGCGGTGAAGCCGCCGAACCGCATGGAGACCTTCTCGGCACGCAGGATGTTGGTGTCGGTATTTGTCATGGTGTGCACCCCCTCCCCTAGCGCGAGGCCCAGTGGAGCAGGGTGCCCCAGATGCCGCGCGGGAAGAACAGGATGAAGAACACGAAGAGGGCGCCGACGAAGAGCTGCCAGTGGATCGTCACCAGGGTGATCACATCCTCCAGCACCAGGAAAGTCAGGGCCCCGACGAAAGGCCCGAAGAAGGTTCCCATGCCGCCCAGCAGCGACATCATCACCGCCAGGCCGGAGGTGTGGTAGTGCAGCGATTCGATCGGCACGATGGTCAGGTGGATGGCGTTCAGCGCGCCGGCCAGGCCGCAGAACAGCCCGGAGATGACGAAGGCCAGCCACTTGGAGCGCGCCACGTCGATGCCGCAGGCGCGCGCCCGGTTCTCGTTCTCGCGCAGCGCCTCCAGCACCGCGCCGAAGGGCGAGGCCAGGATGCGCGAGAACAGCCATACCGCCACCGCGACGAAGGCGAAGACGAAGTAGTACTTGGTCAACGGGTCGAGCAGCGTGAGGTTCAGGCCCGGCAGGTTGAGGTCGTAGACGTCGACGCCGCGCAGGCCGTTCTCGCCGCCCGAGAGGTCCTCCAGCTGATAGACCAGATAGTAAACGCACTGGGACAGCGCCAGGGTGACCATGGCGAAATAGATGCCCCGGGTCCGCGTCGCCAGGGCGCCGATCACCGCCGCACCGATACCGGCGGCCACAACCCCGATCAGGATGGCCGGCAGCCAGGGAACCCCGTAGTGGACGATGACGATGCCGGTCGCATAGCTGCCCAGGCCGAAGAAGGCGGCGTGGCCGAAGGACAGCACGCCCATGTAGCCGAAGACCATGTTGAAGCCCAGGGCGAAGAGGCCGTAGATCAGGATGTTGACCGCCAGCGCCTCGTAGGGCAGCAGAAAGGGGAAAACCAGCAGGAAGCCGAGCACGGCGGCGACGCGGTGGCGCGCCATCAGGGCGACAAGGCCGGCAAGGCGCCGCCCCGAGACGTTCAGCTCCTCCTGGGGATTGGCCAGTGTCATCCCATCAGCCCCTTCTTGCCGAACAGCCCCTGCGGGCGCACCAGCAGCACCACGGCCATCAGGACGAACATCGAAACCTCCGACATCGCGGGGGCGAACAGCGAGGTCATGCTGACCACGATGCCGACCAGCAGGCCGGCGACCACGGCACCGGCCAGCGACCCCATGCCGCCGACCACGGTAACCACGAAAGCCTCGACCAGAACCGAGGTCCCCATGTCGGGAAACACGCTGCGCATGGGCGCCGAGAGCACACCGGCGAGCCCGGCGACGCCGGTGCCCAGACCGAACACCAGCAGCCAGACCCGCGAGATGTCGATGCCGAGCACCCGCACGATCTCCGCATCGCGCGCGCCGGCGCGGATCACCAGACCGTAGGAGGTCCGCTCCAGGAACAGCCAGAGTCCGATCACCAGTACGCCGGTCGCGGCGATGACGAACAGCCGGTAGGCGGGGAAGTAGCCGACGCCGATGTCGACGGCCCCCATCAGCACGTCCGGCGCGTCGAAGGGCATGCCCTCCGCGCCGAACAGGATACGCACCACCTCGACCAGCACGTAGGCGAGGCCGAAGGTCAGCATCAGGGGGTAGTCGATGCCGCGGCCATACAGCGGACGCACCAGCCAGCGTTCGACCGCCAGGCCGACGGCCCCGACGGCGACCGGCACCACGGCCAGGGTCAGCCAGAAATTACCGAGATAGCCGATGAAGAAGACGCCGGCATAGGCGCCCAGCATGTAGAACGCCCCATGGGCGAAGTTGACCACGGTCAGCAGACCGAAGATCAACGACAGGCCGACCGCCAGCAGCACGAACACGGAGCCCAGCGCGAGGCCCGTGAACAACTGCAGCGCCAGCAGTTCGATCGGATAACCGCCGATCACCGTTTGCGTCTCATCTCAGCCGGTCCCATCGAAGATTCCCAGCAGCCGTATCGAAAAAGATCCAGCCGCCCCCCGCCTCGGTCGCAGAAGCGGGGGGCGGCCGGCAGAACCGGTCAGGCGTGGCCCAGCTCGGCACAGGACCGCAGCACGTCTTCCGACGCCGGGTCCGTATGGACGATGTCGAAGACGTCGTACTCGTTCGCCATCTCCGCTTCCGACTTCGACTTCACGATGAAGACGGACTGCACCGACTGGTGGTCGCACTGGCGATAGTACTGGGTCCCCTTGTACTTGTCGTACTTGAGCGCTTCCAGCGCGGCGACCACCGGATCGCTGTCGGTGCTGCCGGCGGCCGAGACGGCATCCAGCAGGGCACCGACGCCGGCATAGCCGTAGGCGCCGTAGTCGGACGGCGGCGCGCCGTCGTTGCCCTTGCGGTAGGCATCGTTGAACGCCTTGGCGCTGGCGATGGAATTTTCCAGCGTCCAGTGGTAGTTGGCGCCGCCGATCACGCCTTCATAGGCCGCCGCACCACCGGCGCGGCGCTGATTGTACAGCAGGGCCGGCGCCAGCACCTGCATCTGCTGCTTCAGGCCGAAGCCGCTCGCCTGCTTCAGCGAATTCATCTGGTCGTAGCCGAAGTTGCAGAGACAGAGAACGTCGGGCCGGGCCGCCTGGATCTGCGGCAGGAAGGTCGAGAAGTCCTTGCTCGCCAGCGGATGGGTCACCTCGGCGACCACCTCGATGCCGTGAGCCTCGCCGGCCCGCTTGAAGCCGCGCACCATCTCGTGGCCGTAGGCATAGTCGGCGATCAGGAAAGCCACGCGCTTGCCGAACTGCGGAAAGGCGTAACGGCCGACGGCGCCCGCGGTCATGTGCGGGTTCATCGCCTCGTGGAAGGTGTACTTCGAGAAGTCCGCCGCTTCGTTGATCGCGTCCGACTGCGAGATCGAGACATAGATGATCCCGCGTGCCTTGGTGACGGCGTTGACCGATAGCTGCACCGAAGCCGACAGCGAACCGCAGACGAAATGAACCTTGTCCTTCTCGATCAGCTCCAGCGTACGGGTGGCCGCCTCACCGGGCTTCAGCTTGTCGTCGCGCACCAGCAGCTCGGCCATCCGGCCGCCCAGGCCGCCGGCCGCGTTGAACTGGTCCACCGCGATCTGCGCGCAGCGGGCCTGTTCCTGGGCCTCGGCCCCGTAAGGGCCGGTCAGGGGCACCGGAAAGCCGATGCGGATGGTCTCTTCCGCCGCCCTGGCAATGTTGAACAGGAACGGACCGGCGCCGACCGCCGCCGCACCTGCCGCCGCGGTCTTCAGGACGGACCGCCGGCTTACCCCTGCCAGTCGGCCGCCCGACTTGTTCTTCACAACGTCACCCATGTTTGCCTCCTTGGACTGATTTCGCTCCCACGGCCGGGCTTCTTGATTGTGTCGCTTCTTGCGTCTTGCCCGGTCGCGCTCTTCTCAGGTCTTATCCAATGCCCTCAGGATCTTGTCCGGCGTGAACGGCATGTGCGACAGCCGCACCGCGAACGGCCCGAGGGCATCGTTGATCGCATTCATCACGGCGCCCGGCGCGCCGGCGGTGCCGGCCTCGCCGACACCCTTGGCGCCCAGTTCGCTGGTCTCGGTCGGCGTCGTCACATGGTCGACGACGATGTCCGGCATCTCGCCGGCCATCGGCACCAGGTAGTCGGCCAGCGAGCCGTTGATCATCTGCCCCTCGGACGAATAGAGGCATTCCTCGTACAGCACCGCGCCGAGGCCCTGCACCACGCCGCCGCGGGTCTGCTCGGCGACCAGCAGCGGATTGATCACCGTGCCGCAGTCCTCGACCACCCAGTAGTTCAGCAGCTTCACCAGGCCGGTCTCGACGTCCACTTCGGCCAGACAGGCATGCGCCGCGTTGGTGAAGGCGAAGGGGTAGCTGCGCGAGGTGTAATGCTTGGTGGCGACCAGTTCCGGCTGCAGGCCGTCGGGCAGGGTATCGCCGCGGAAGTAGACCAGCCGGCCCAGTTCGGCCAGCGGCATGCGCTCGCCGCCGCCCTCGGCATCGACGATGATGCCGTCGCGGATGTCCAGGCTGACGGGCGTGCATTGCAGGATGGCGCCGGCGACCGTCAGGATGTTGCGGCGCAGTTCCTTGCCGGCCTGCAGCGCCGCCTCGCCGCCGATGCCGGCGCCGCGCGAAGCCCAGGTGCCGCCGCCGTAAGGCACCACATCGGTATCGCCGGTGATCACCCGGACCTGGCCCGGCGCGACGCCCACGGCGGTCGCGGCGATCTGCGCGATGATCCCCTCGGTGCCCTGGCCCTGTTCGGTGACGCCGGTGGCGCAGGTCAGCCCGCCGGTGGGATCGAGGCGAATGGTGCAGCCGTCCTGGGAGGCGATGCGCGCCCCGCCGATGCCGTAGAACGCCGGGCTGGGGTTGGTGACCTCGATCAGGCTGGCAAAGCCGATGCCACGGTAGATGCCCTTTGCGCGCAGGCGGTGCTGTTCTTCGCGCAGCGCGTCGTAGTCCATCAGGCCGAGCAGCTTGTCGAGGCTCTGGTGATGGGACTGACGCTCGTAGATCGCGCCCGACGGCGAGGTATAGGGATAGGCGTCGTCGGGAATGAAGCTGCGCCGCCGCACCTCGGCGGGGTCCAGGCCCAGCGCCGCGGCGCCCTTGTCGATCAGCGCCTCGCCGACGGCCACGGCGATCGGATGGCCGACCCCGCGGTACTGGCACATCATGCCCTTGTTCTGGAACACCGCCCGGGCCCGCACCCGGTAATTGCGGTGCCTGTAGGGGCCGCCGGTCAGATTGGCGACCTGGTTCAGCTCGATGCCGCTGCTGCGCGGATAGACCGAATAGGGCCCGATGCCGGTCAGGTCGTCGATGTCGATGGCCGTCACCGCGCCCTCGGCATCGAAGGCCATGCGGGCGGTCACCCGGTGGTCGCGGGCATGGATGTCGGTGACGAAGGATTCCAGACGGTCGGCCACGAACTTCACCGGACGGCCCAGCATGACGGCCAGCGCACCGGCGGTCATCTCGTCCGAATAGGTGTGGATCTTGATGCCGAAGGAGCCGCCGACGTCCTTGCAGATCACCCGCACCCTGTCCTCGTTCAGGCCCAGGTGCCTGGCATAGAGGTTCTTCGACATATGCGGGCACTGCACCGACATATAGAGCGTCAGCGTCTCATCGGCCGGATTGTAGTCGCAGAGGATCGAGCGCGGCTCCAGGGTGACGCCGGTGTGGCGGTTGAAGTGGAAGGTCTCCTCCACCACCACCGCCGCCTCGGCGAAGGCGCCATCCACGTCGCCGGCATCGATGCGCCGCTCGAAACAGAGGTTGTCGCCCAGTTCCGGATGAATCACCGGCGTATCGGCGTCCAGGGCCGTCTCCATATCGGTGACCGGCGCGAGTTCCTTGTAGTCGATCTCCACCAGGTCGACCGCGTCCTCGGCGATCGCCCGGCTGGTGGCGACCACCGCGGCGACCGGTTCGCCCTGGAAGAACACCTTGCCGTTGGCCAGCGGCCACTGCGGCGCCGACTTGATGCCCTTCAGGTGGTCGAGAACGCCGACCCAGGGGGAGCAATGATCCTTCAGGTCCTCCATGGTGACGACGCGCACGACGCCCGGCAGCGCCGCCGCCGCGGACTTGTCGACGGAGACGATCTCGGCATGGGCGTAAGGGCTGCGGCAGAACGCCAGATGGAGCATGCGCGGCAGTTCGATGTCGTCCACGTAGGTGCCGCGCCCCTGCGCCAGGCGTTTCGCGTTGGGCCGGGGGACGCTGCGCCCGATATAGGAATTCGGCTTGTCGAAGGCGCTCATGCCGGAACCGTCGGTCATCGGCCGGCCCCCGCCCGCTTGCGCGCTGTCGTTTCGACGGCATCGACGATGGACTGATAACCGGTGCAGCGGCAGTAGTTGCCCGAGAGGTGCTCGCGGATCTCCGCGCGGCTCGGCACCGGGCGGCGGTCCAGCAGCTCGGCCGCGCTCATCAGCATGCCCGGAGTGCAGTAGCCGCACTGCAGGGCGTTGCGCGCCACGAACTCTTCCTGCAGGTCTTTCAGCGCGCCGCTTTCGGTCACGCCTTCGATGGTCTCCACCGCCGCGCCCTCGCACTGCACGGCCAGCGTCAGGCAGCCGCGCACCATGACGCCGTCCAGGCGCAGGGTGCAGGCGCCGCAGACGCCGTGCTCGCAGCCGACGTGGGTGCCTTTCAGGCCCAGCGCGTCGCGCAGGAAATCGGCCAGGGTGAGCCGCGGTTCGACCGCCCGGCTGACCGGCTCGCCGTTGACCGTCAGGGTAACCATCGTCGGTGCCGCCATGGTGTTAGGCCTCCCCGCCCGCAAATGCCGTCAGCGCCCGCCGCGTCAGCACCTTCATCAGTTGCAGCTTGGTCGCGGCGGAGGTGGTGAGATCCTCCTGCGGCGTGAAGTCGGCCCCCAGGGCGGCGCAGACCGCCTCGATGTCCAGGCCGGCGACCGCCTGGCCGTCCGCCGCCGCCATGGCACCGGCCGCCAGGTGGGGCATGTCCGAGACGGCGAAGAAGACCAGCCGGACGTCGGCCAGGGTGCCGCCGCGCCGTTCGGCGCAGGCCGCCAGACCCGCCATAGCGTAGTCGCCGCGGCGCCGGGCCACTTCGTCGAAATAGCTGACGGTACCGTCCATCGCCAGGGGAATGTCGACGGAGGTGAGAACCTCGGTCGGCTCCAGCGCGGTGGTGTAGGTACCGAGGAAAAAGTCTTCCGCCGCGACCGCCCGTTCGCCGGCGGAACCGGCGAGGTTGAACACCGCCCGCAGCGCCAGCGCGCAGGCCGGCAGTTCCGAGGCCGGATCGGCATTGCACAGCGAACCGCCGAAGGTGCCGCGGTTGCGGATCGCGGCGTGGGCGATAAAGGGAATGGCCGAGGCGATGAGCGGCGCGTGACGCGCCACCAGCTCGGAAGCGGCAATCTCGACGTAGCGGCTCATGGCGCCGATGCGCAGGCTGTCGCCGACCACGGCGATGCCGCGCAACGCCTCCACCGCGTTCACGTCGACGACGATTTCAGGGGCCGCCAGGCGCATGTTCAGCGCCGGCACCAGGCTCTGGCCGCCGGCCAGAATCTTGGCTTCGTCCCCGTGCCTGTCGAGAACGCTGAAGACGTCCTGCAGCGACGTCGCCTTGATGTATTCGAATGCGCGGGGCTTCAAGCGCATCCTCCCCCTGTTCCATGGACGCCCTTATCAGGGCATCTCTTTATTTATCGTTTGATCATTAAATATCTATCGATTGATAATTAAGCTGTCAACAATTAACAAGCAGCGCAGGGAACGGCGGCGGACCGGGACGCCGATGGCGTCCCCATGGCGACAGAGGCCCAGGCATAAGCAAGGGAAGCGGATTGCTCGACAGCGCGAAGACCAAGGCGCCGCGGAAGAAGCGGATGGATCCCGACGCGCGGGAGGCGCACATCGTCGCCGAGGCCGTGCGGTTCTTCGCCGAGCAGGGCTTCGAGGGCAAGACCCGCGACCTCGCCAAGCGCATCGGCATCACCCAGCCCCTGCTCTACCGCTACTTCCCCAGCAAGGAGAGCCTGATCGAGCGGGTCTACCAGGAGGTCTACGTGCGCCGCTGGAACCCGGCGTGGGAAGGCCTGATCACCGACCGCGGCATTCCCCTGCCCGAGCGCCTCTGCCGCTTCTACAAGGAATACTCGCACGCGGTTTACGACTACGTCTGGGTCCGCATGTTCGTCTACTCGGGCCTGAAGGGCGTCGACATCAACGACCGCTACCTGCGCAGCATCAAGGACAAGGTGCTGCGCCCGGTCTGCACCGAACTGCGCCACGCCCACGGCCTGCCGACGCCGCAGGACGTGCCCATCGGCGCCCAGGAACTCGAACTCGCCTGGGGGCTCCACGGCAGCTTCTTCTACCGCGCCATCCGCCGCTACATCTACAACCTGACGACCACCGCCGACAGCGACCTCTCCATCGAAAACGAGGTGACGGTCTTCCTCGCCGGCGTCGAAGCGGTACAAAGGAAACTGGTGGAAGCCGGGTCAGCCGAAGCCCGGGCCGGCAAAGCGTCCTGACCGCGGGCCATGACTCAGCCGGGACAGGCTACAGCGCGGTGTAGGGTACGTAGGGCACGCGCTCACGCTTGGCCGCACGAGGCACCAGTTCTGCGATCGCTTCCTTGAAATGCGCCGTCGCCTGGTGATCCGCCCAGGCCTGCTCGTCGCTGTAGAGCTCGAAGAGAAAGAACTGCAGCGGGTTCGTCGGGGATCGATACGGAAGGAACAACTTCACGCCGGGCTCGGCCATTGTCGGGGAAACGAGACCTTCCAGAATGGCGGCGACAGTATCGCCCTCATTCTCTTTCGCCTCGATGGTAATGGCTATAACGAAGCCCTCGTTCAGATCGCTGGGCGTATAGGCGGTTTGCTGCACGAAGGTATCCCCTCTCTAACATCGGCCGAAGACGGACTTCGACATACACTATCAGAGAGGGAGAATGCTTTGCTCCCGGTCGAAGTGTGCCGGCACCCCCCTATCCCTCCTCACTCACTATAAAACCTCGCGCTGCCGGGTACGGCCAATCAATCTCTCCACGCCCTCTTCAACTTATTCTCTACAACTACAAATTTCTTAAACGCTGCCCTCGCTTTAAAAGATTTCACCTTCCGCTTACGATAGCCGAGAACATTATCTAATCGGCTCCTAGTTATAGGGCTACGCTCGCCAACAATTACCTCGGAAAGCCTAAAACTCGTATGAAAATCTATAAAATAAAGATCTGATACCGGATCCTTCTTTTTCAAACGGCAGAAAGCGCGATACTCCGCCTCATAGCTCCATGCTACGAACTTCATCGTCAGAAGTTTCATCATTTTTTCTTCCGTGAATTCACTGAGAGCATTCAACCCAAATTGCCGGAGGGTCAATCGCTCAGGAAGATATTCGACAGGCATGAATCCAGAATCTTCGTTTACATCAAAACCCAATGCGACACCTCTGTGCTTATCTGCATAATGCCCCCAGAGCAAAGGGTGCTGCCAATCCCGACTCAAACAAATCAAGCCGTACTGGTCAGCCATAGTCTGCTTGAAGCCACGAAGAATCCGTCGATCTTCACGTGAAAGCGCCAAACTGAGAAACTCAAATGGATCGTTTAGTTCATTAATACGCGCGAGCTTTAATCGTCCATCTCGAATCGCTTCGAGCCCGAATCGTTCAGTCGTGAAATAGTAGAGTCGCATATCGACCTCGTTCTTCTTGTCGCGAGGTGTTTCATCTAGCATTCGGTTCCGCTAGAGACAGCATCAAACTACCTTCGAAGGACAGACGTCCTCTACCCCTCTTCCCTCTCCAAAAAATCCTCGCGCTTCAGGCCGTGGTTTTGGAGCTTGTCGTAGAGGGTTTTGCGGGAAATGCCGAGGGCTTCGTAAGTGGCCTTCAGGCTGCCGCCGTGGCGGCGCAGCTCCGCCGCCAGGATGCTCTTCTCCACTGCGTCCAAGCGGTCGGACAGCGGCCCCTGCCCCAAGTCCTGCAAACCGGCAAAAACCGCACTGCCCGGTACGACCTCGCCGAGGCCAAGGACGAAGCGGTCGGCGGCGTTCCTCAGTTCGCGCACGTTGCCGGGCCAGTCGTAGGCCATGAGGGCGGCGAGCAGGCCGCCGTCCAGCTCCGGGATCTCGCGGCGGTAGCGGCCGCGCGCCTCGCGGGCCAGGTGGTGGAACAGCAGCGGCACGTCCTCGCGGCGTTCGCGCAGCGGCGGGATCGCCAGCGAGACGACGTTCAGGCGGTAGTAGAGATCCTCGCGGAATTTGCCGGCGCGGCACGCGGCGCCGAGGTCGGCCTTGCTGGCGGCGACGAAGCGGATATCGAGCGGCACCGCGGTGTTGGAGCCCAGACGTTCGATGGAGCGCGTCTCGATGGCGCGCAGCAGCTTGACCTGCAGGTCGGGCGGCATGGACTCGATCTCGTCCAGCAGCACGGTGCCGCCGTCGGCGAACTCCAGCTTGCCGGTGCGCGCCTTCTGGGCGCCGGTGAAGGCGCCGGCGACATGGCCGAACAGCTCGCTCTCGATGATGTCGGCGGGCACGGCGCCGCAGTTGATGGCGACGAAGGGCCCCTTGGCCCGCCCGCCGAAGTCGTGCAGCCCGCGGGCGACCACTTCCTTGCCGCTGCCGGTCTCGCCCACCAGCAGCACGTCGGCATCGGTGTCGGCCAGAGCGTGGACCTGGCCGCGCAGCCGTTCCATCGCCGCCGAGCGCCCGACGAGGCGCGCCTCCAGGCCGCTGCCGGTCTCCAGTTCCTGGCGCAGCGCCCGGTTCTCCAGCACCAGGCGGCGCTTTTCCAGGGCGCGGGCAACGACGGTCGCCAGATGCGCCATGTCGAAGGGCTTTTCGATGAAGTCGTAGACCCCGGCACGCATCGCCTCCACCGCCAGCGGCACGTCGCCGTGGCCGGTGACCAGCACCACCGGCAGCGCCGGATCGATCTCCAGCGCGCGCTTCAGCAGAGCGAGCCCGTCCATGCCCGGCATCTTGATGTCGCTGACCAGCACGCCGTAGAGGTTGCGGCTGAGCTGCGGCTCCACTTGGCGCGCGGTGTTGTAGCAGGTGACATCGTGGCCGCAGAGTTCCAGCCCCTGCTTCACCGCGTCGCGCAGCGGTTCCTCGTCGTCGACGAAAAGCACCCGGCCGTCGCTCATGACAGCGCTTCCTCATCTAAAGCTGTCGTCCCGGCACTTGTTGCCGGGACCCCTTGCCCTAACCGCTTAAATGGATCCCGGGGACAAGCCCCGGGATGACAGCCGGGTATGACGGCGAACCGGTCTGTCACGCCGACTCCTTCAACTGGCCGCGGCGTGCCAGCAGCGGCAGCTCGATGGTGAAGACGGCGCCGCCGGCGGGATGGTTCTCGGCCCGCAGCACGCCGTCGAAATCCTTCACGATGTTGTAGGAGATCGACAGGCCCAGCCCCAGGCCCTCGCCGACGTCCTTGGTGGTAAAGAAGGGATCGAAGATGCGCCCCAGTTCCTCCGCCGCAATGCCCGGCCCGTGGTCGCGCAGGCTGAGCACCACCTTTTCCCCCAGATCGCGCACGGCAATCTCCAGGCGCGGCGCCGCCGCGTCCTTGGTGGCGTCCAGCGCGTTGGAGACGAGGTTCAGGATGACGTGCTGCAGGCGCACCCGCCCGGCCTGCACGGTCAGGCCGCGGTCCGGCTGGTCGACGCTCACCGTCGCGCCGGCGCGCTCCAGGCGCGTGCGCAGGAAGTCGAGGGTATCGTCCAGCACCTCGGCCAGCACCACCGGGCGCAGGTCGCGGCGCGGCTTGCGCGCGAAGGTCATCAGGTGCTTGCTGATCTCCGCCATGCGGCCGGTCAGCTCTTTGATGCGCTGCAGGTTGCCGCTCGCCTCGATAACGCGGCTGCGCTCGATCAGCATCTGGGCGTTATCGGCATAGGAGCGGATCGCCGCCAGCGGCTGGTTGAATTCGTGGCTGAGCGCCGCCGACATCTGGCCCAGCGCGGCCAGCTTGCCGGCCTGCACCAGGTCGTCCTGGGCGCGGCGCAGGTCGGCGGTGCGTTCTTCGACGCGGCGTTCCAGATCCTCCGAGGCGCGGCGCTGGTATTCGATGCGGTCGACCAGGCGCGCGCGGCGCTGCAGGATCACGGTGACGATCAGCAGCGTCAACGCCGAGGCCAGGGCCGCGACCACCATGGCGGTGACCGTCTGGGCGCGCGCCAGCCGCGTCGAGGCCAGCACATTGAGGGTCCAGCCGGCGTCCGGCATTTCCTTGGAGACCATGATGTACTCGCGCGGTCCCGCCGCGGCGTCCCCGCGCGCGCCCTCGCCGGCGACGGTCAGCAGCAGCGGCCCGGCGTCGCCGCGGCGGTGCAGGTCCAGGTCCAGCGGCCGCAGGTCGACCGACTCGTAACGCCGGTTCTCGCCGATCGCTTGCAGCGCCGCGGCGTCGAGCGGCGCCAGGCTGCGGAAGCGCCAGTCCGGCTGGCTGGATATGAAGATGACGCCGTGCGGGTCGGTGACGATGACGTCTTCCTCGCTGGCGGTCCAGGCGTGTTCGATGTCGTCCAGACTGACCTTCACCACCACCGCGCCCAGGATATCGCCACCCCGCGATACCTGCGAGGCGAAGTAGTAGCCGCGCTTGCCGGAGGTGGTGCCCAGGGCGAAGTAACGCCCGAGCTGGCCCTGCATGGCCTGCTGGAAATACGGCCGGAAGCTGAAGTTGTTGCCGACGAAGGGCTTCTCGCTGTCCCAGTTGCTGGCCGCGAAGGTCATGCCGTCGGCATCCATGAAATAGGTGTCCTCGGCGCCGGTCAGGCGGTTCACCGTCACCGTCAGCCGGTTGGCACGGGCCTGGACCTCGGGATCGTCGGGCGCCGCGAAAATGTCCGCCACGTCGCCGTGCAGCGCCAGCAGCTTGGGCACCGACTGGTACTTGCCCAGCGCCCCGGAGAGGTTGCTGGCATAGAGGTCCAGCTTGGCGGCGGCGCGGGTGCGGGTCTGCTCGAAGAACAGGTCCTCGGCCCACAGTTGGGTCACCAGCACCGCCGCCAGGCAGGCGCCCAGCGCCACACCCAGCTTGACGGCGCCCAGCCTGACGCCGCCCAGCCTGACGCCACCGCGCGCCCAGCCGCGGCCCGCCCCACCGCGGCCAGCCGGGCCGGGCTCAGCTTTTGAAAAGAGAGCCCGCACCGCTCAGGTAACTCTTCTTGGCCGCGATCTTCTGCTTCACGCGCTCGGCCTCGGCCTCCAGATTCGCCAGATATTCCTCCAGCTCGTCGACCCCCAGGGCGTCGAGGTCCTTCGGTTTGGGCTTCTGCTTGCGCGGCTCCAGGTCGTCCAAATCCATGAGTGAGCCTCCTTTCCTTAGCGGCTTGCCCGGCGGCGCCCTCGGGGGCGCTCTCGGGGGCCGGGCCGCTTTCCAGACCGCTCCCGGCCTATGCCAGGCCCTTGCAATGGCGGGCCGCACTATACTAACACCCCCCGGAGGAACACCATGGGAGAAGGCGATCCACCCGGGCGCCCCCCATCATCGACGTCCGATCAATCGAAATCCAGGAGCCCCACCCATGAGCCAGAGCGCCGGCCTGCCCAGCACCATGAAGGTCATCGAGATCCGCGAGCCCGGCGGCCCGGAGGTTCTGGTCCCCGCCGAGCGGCCCCTGCCGCAGCCGGGCGAGGGCGAAGTGCTGATCAAGGTGGCGGCGGCCGGCGTGAACCGGCCGGACTGCCTGCAGCGCCAGGGCAGCTATCCGCCGCCCAAGGGCGCCTCCGACATCCCCGGCCTGGAAATCGCCGGCGAGATCGCCGCGCTGGGCGCCGGCGTCTCCGGTTTGAAGATCGGCGAGAAGGTCTGCGCCCTGGTCACCGGCGGCGGCTATGCCGAGTACTGCGTCGCCCCGGCGCCCCAGTGCCTGCCGATCCCCAAGGGCTACACCATGGAACAGGCCGCCGCCCTGCCGGAGACCTTCTTCACCGTCTGGGTGAACGTCTTCGTGCGTTCCGACCTGAAGCCGGGCGAGAGCTTCCTGGTGCACGGCGGCACCTCGGGCATCGGCACCACGGCGATCCAACTCGCCAAGGCGCTGGGCAGCACCGTCTTCGCCACGGCCGGCTCGGCCGACAAGGTCGCGGCCTGCACGAAACTGGGCGCCGACCGCGCCATCAACTACCGCGAGGAGGACTTCGTCGAGGCGGTGAAGGAAGCCACCGGCGGCAAGGGCGTCGACGTCATCCTCGACATGGTCGGCGGCGACTACATCCCCCGCGACATCAAGGCCCTGGCCGAGGACGGGCGCCTCAGCTTCATCGCCTTCCTGGGTGGCCCCAAGGCGGAGGTGAACTTCGCCGCCGTCATGATGAAGCGCCTGACCATCACCGGCTCCACCCTGCGCGCGCGCCCGGTGGCGGTGAAGGCGGCCCTGGCCGCCGAGCTGAAGACGAAGGTCTGGCCGCTGCTGGACGCCGGCAAGGTCGCCCCGGTGATGGCCGCCAGCTTCCCCCTGGCCGAGGCCGCCAAGGCCCACGCCCTGATGGAAAGCTCCGACCACATCGGCAAGATCGTCCTGACCCTGGACTAGCCTGGGGACCCGAGCCCGGTTTCCCTAGCGGATGACGCCTCAGCCCTGCCACGCCGCCGCGAAGAACGCGGCCGGCGTGGTAGTGGCGGCGACCCGTTCACTGCCGGGGGCGCCGAAATCGATCCACCCGGTGTTCACACCCTCCCACATTTCCTCGTAGGGTCCGCTGGTCTCAGGGGTCAGGCCCATGGCTTCCAGGCGGGCCGGCCGCGCCTCCGGCGGGATCGTCCGCGCCTCGACCGGGCGCCCCAGCGCTTCACTCATCGCGCGCGCAAGCTCGTCCGGGCTGAAGGGCGTGCCGAGTTCCACGATCTTCTTGCCGCTCCAGTTCCCGGTCAGCAGCCGGGCGACCTCCCGGCCGATATCCCCGGAGGCGATCATCGGCACGGACCGGTCCGTCGGCGCCAGCAGGCTGTCGAAGAGTCCGCTGGAGGCCGCGCGGGCCCGTTCATAGACGAAGTTGTCGAGAAAACAGCCGGCCCTGATAACGGCGGTCGGCATGGGCAAATCGCTCAGCGCCTGTTCCATCAAGTGGGTCGCGGTGATCAGCCCCAGGCCGCTGTCCCGCTCCGACCCGAAGGAGGACAGCAGCACCAGCCGTGGCGGCGGTGTCTGGTGCAGGGCCGCGCGGTAACTCGCGATCATGGCCTTGGCCTCCGGGAAGCCCGGCTGCGGCGCCAGGAGCGGCGGCAACATCAGGAAGGCCGCCTCGACGCCGTCCAGGGCCGCGGCGATCGAGGCGGCGTCGGTGAAGTCGCCCTGTTGGAGTTCGACCCCCCGCCGCGCCCAGTCAGAGGCTTTCTGCGGGTCGCGAACCAGCGCACGGACCGGCCGGCCGGCTTCCAACAGCGTCCGAGCGGCCGCGCCGCCCACCTTCCCGGTGATTCCGGCAATGAAAAACATGTGATAGTGCTCCCGTACGACCAACGTTACACGATCACTCGTATCAAATTACTCTCGCGAGAGCAATATGTCTTCGATCCGCCTGTTCATTCTGTCTTCCTTCGACGAGCTCGGGCCGATGCACGGCCACCGTCTGCGGCTGGAAGCCGAGCGCAAGCACGTGCACCTGTGGACCGACATCTCGGTGGGCGCGGTCTACGGGGCCATGAAGCGGCTGGCCGCGGAAGGGTTGAAGCAGGCCAGGAACAGGAGGGAAACCGCCCGGTCCGCCAGCTCTATGAGATCACCCCGGCGGGACGCCGCGCCCTGGCGGCGCTGCGCCGCGAGGGTCTGAGCGAGGTCTGGTTCAAATACGATCCCTTCGACCTCGCCCTCACCCAGATCGACCCCGCGGCTTTGGAAAGCCTGCCGTCGGTCCTGAGCGGACGCCTGGACCAGTTACGGGCCATGCTGGTGCAAAGCCAAGAGGTCAACGAGGTCGCCCGCCCCAAGGTGGGCCTGGCCAAGCAATGGGCCCTGCGCCACACCGAATACCGTCTGGAAGCCGAAATCGCCTACCTCACCGACCTGCTGGGCGCCAGCGGCGACATCGTCGCCGACGAGCGCAAGCTCCGCCCCGGCAAGCCGAAGGCCGGCTGATTGCCGGCGTTGACACGTCAGGCTTTGCTAACCTTTTGATTTCGCTTCACTTGTCGAAATCACACAGGGAAGCCGCCGCCGCGCTTTATTCCCGCTTGGCGGCGTCCTATATTGGGAGTATTCCCACGTCGGCATCACAGGATTGCCGCCGGCCGGGCGCAGGGAACTGCCGCCGGTCGAAGGAAGGAGGATTTTATGTCACTACCGCTCATGCCGAAGGCGACGGCCGTCTGGCTGATCGACAATACCGGTCTGTCGTTCGACCAGATCGCCGAATTCTGCGGCCTGCACCCCCTGGAGGTGCAAGGCATCGCCGACGGCGAGGTCGCCATGGGGATTCAGGGCATGGACCCGATCGTCAGCGGCGAGCTGACGCGGGCCGAGATCGTGCGCTGCGAGGCCGATGGCACCGCGCGCCTGGCGATGGCCAAGAGCGACCTGCCGCAGCCGTCCAAGCGCACCAAGGGCCCGCGCTACACGCCGGTGGCCAAGCGCCAGGACAAGCCCGACGGCATTGCCTGGCTGGTGCGCCACCATCCGGAGCTGAAGGATTCCCAGGTCGCCCGCCTGATCGGCACCACCAAGACGACCATCCAGGCGATCCGCGAGCGCAGCCACTGGAACTCGCCGAACATCCGTCCGCGCGACCCTGTGCTGCTGGGCCTGTGCACCCAGGTCGACCTCAACGCGGCGGTCGACAAGGCGCGCAAGGCGGCGGAGAAAGCCGGCATCACCCTGCCGCAGCCGGAGATCGAACCGGAAGCGCCGATGGCGCCGTCCAGCGAAACGTCGGACAATCCCTTCTCGCTGGAACACTTCGGCCTGCCCAAGAACTGACGTTTCGGCCTCGCTTTCGAAAACCCCTCGCCCGCCCCGCGGACGAGGGGTTTTTTCATGGCTGCCGCACCGGGCCTCGCGCGGGCCTCTTGGGGGCCTCTTGGGTGAGCTTGCTCAAGCGGGGTAACGCCTATCCCACGGCCCCCTTCCTCTGCACCGCCGTCTTCTCGGAATTGCGTTTGTCATCGACGCTCCCCTTCCCGTAAGTGGACCTTCCGCAGCGATGGAAAGGAAAACGCCATGAGCAAGAAGTCGATAAAGGACTGGCTGATCGGCAAAGCTCTGAAGGTCGTCGCCGCGGTGCCGCCGCTGCACAGCTTCGTCAATCGCAGGCTGATCAATTCCTACGCCTATGCCACCGGCTCGCGGCCGCGGCCGTTTTCCATGGCCGCCGACTATACGACCTGGCCGGGCCTGACCGACCGCCGCTACTCCGGCCGCCACCTGGGTGCGGCGCGCGCGTACAACGCCGCCCTGCCGCCGATCGACGACGTGCTGGCGCTGTTCAAGCGGACCGAGGATCGCCGCGCGACGGACACCAGCCTGCTGTTTCCCTTCTTCGCCCAGTGGTTCACCGACAGCTTTCTGCGCACCAAGTGGAAGGAACCGGCGAAGCAGGACTTCGCCGAGAACGAGAGCAACCACGAGATCGACCTCTGCCAGATCTACGGCATCAGCGCGGCGCAGACCGATATGCTGCGCGCCAAGCAGGGCGGCCGGCTGAAAAGCCAGATCATCGATGGCGAGGAATTTCCCGCCTCGCTGTTCGAGGCGCGCGGCGGCGCCATGGAACTGAAGCCGGAATTCCAGGACCTCTACAGCGAAGCCAACTTCAACCGCGTCTTCGCCCATGCCGACGACGCGCAGAAGCGCGCCTCCTTCGCCGTCGGCCTGGAACATGGCAACTCGACCATCGGCAATGCGCTGATGAACACGCTGTTCCTGCGCGAGCACAACCGCGTCGCCGGCCTGCTGCAGCAGGCGCATCCCGACTGGGACGACGAACGCGTGTTCCAGACCGCGCGCAACGTCTGCATCGTGCTGCTGCTGAAGATCGTGATCGGCGATTACATCGTGCACATCGCGCCGGCGGACTTTCCGCTGATGGTGGTGCCCGGCATGGCCGAGGAGGAAAGCTGGTACCGCACCAACTGGATCGCCGTTGAATTCGCCCTGCTCTACCGCTGGCACGACCTGATCCCGGCCACCGCCACCTTCGCCGGCGAGACGCGGGACTCCAAGGAACTGCGCCACGGCAACGCCTGGCTGCTGCAGGTCGGCGTCGACCAGGTCTGCCGCGACGCCTCGCGCCAGCTGGCCGGCAGGATCGGCCTGGGCAACACGGCGCCGTTCCTGCACGAGGTGAAGAAAAACAGCCTGCTGATGGCGCGCACCTGCAACCTGGCGCCCTACAACGCCTACCGCAAATACTACGGCAAGCAGCCCTACACGGACTTCGAGACCCTGACCCGCGACCCGGCGCTGGCGGCGAAACTGCAGACCCTCTACGGCACCATCGACAATCTGGAGTGGTTCATCGGCATCTTCGCGGAAGGCTACGACGACAACGAGATGATGGGCGAGCTGCTGAAGACCATGGTGGCCAACGACGCCTTCACCCAGGCACTCACTAACCCCTTGCTGTCAAAGAGTGTTTTCACACCGGCCACGTTCTCCGAGGAAGGCATGGCGGTCATCGAGGGAACCACCACCCTGGCCGACGTCATCGCGCGCAACACCGGCGTCGCCGACACCGCCGGGATCGGTTTTACAATCCGTTAGGCCAGTTCCTTCACCCGCGCCCACAACGCCGCGTCGACGGCGAAGCCGCGGTGGCGGGCGTGATCCAGCGCCTCGCCCTTGGCCAGGCCCGGCAGGTGGACGCCGTCCTCGGCCGAGACGGCGGCGATCCAGGCGGCGATCCGGTCCGTGAAAAAATCGCCGGAATTTTCACCGGCCCCGCCGCGCCCCGGATCGATGGCGAGGATGAAGAGTCCGGCACCGGGCGAGCGCGACCCCTTGTTGAAGGCGGGGGCGTCCTTCGACCAGTTCGCCCCGGTCAGACCGGCCGCCAGCAGCTCCACCATGAGGGCGATGTTGGCGCCGCGCGCGCCGCCGAAGGGCAGCAGGCTGCCGGCCAGGGCGGCGCGGGCGTCGGTGGTCGGGTGGCCGGCGGGATCGAGCGCCCAGCCCGCCGGAATCTCGCGGCCCGCCTCGGCGTACTCGCGGACCTTGGCCAGGGAGGCCGCGCTCGACGACTGGTCGATGACCAGCGCCGGTCCCGAGTCGCCCTGCGGCACCGCAAAGGCCAGGGGGTTGGTGCAGAACACCGGCGCCTTGCCGCCGGACGCGGCCATCACCGCCGGCCCGGCGTTGGCGGCGACCAGGGCGGCGAGGCCGTGGTCCTCGGCCAGCTGGCGGGCGAAGGTGCCGAGGGCGCCGCAGGGATAGCCGTTGCGCAGCGCGAGAATGCCGACGCCCGATGTCTGTGCACTCTGAACCAGCGCCGGCAGCGCCCGCTCGACCCCCAGGTGCGGCAGGCCCTCGGCGGCATCGACGCGGGTGACGCTGCCGCCGTCTGAGTCGATGACGGGCAGGGCGTCGCCCCGGGCGCGGCCCTCGCGCAGCGCGGCGCCGTAGGTGAAGAGGTGCTTCAGGCCGACCCCGCGGTTGCCCGCGGCCTCCGCCGTCACCAGGGCGCGGCCGGTCGCCGCGGCGTGCTCCGGCGAGGCGCCGGCAGCCTTCAAGGCCGCGACGGCGGCGGCCAGCGCCGCATTGAAGCTGACGGTGATCTCGGCCATGGGCCCCTCTCCCCCCGGCCCCGCGCGCGCCGGCCTAGTCCTTCACCGGCACCGTGTAGTTGAGGCCCAGGCGGCCGCCGTCGGCATAGATGGGCTGGCCGGTGACGTAGCCGGAGTCCGACGAGGCGAGGAAGACGGCGACGTTGCCCATCTCCTCCGGCTCACCCAGGCGGCCCATGGGCGTGCGCATCATGATGCGCCCCCAGGCGGCAGGATCGTTGTTCACCGCGCGCACCATTTCGGTGTTGATCGAGCCCGGGCCGACGGCGTTCACGCGGATGCCCTTGTCGGCCAGCGCCAGGGACATCACCTTGGTCAGCTGGTTCACGCCGCCCTTGGCGACGCAGTAGGGCGTGATCGAGGGGATCGCCACCACGGCATTGATCGACGACATGTTCACGATGGTCCCGCAGGTACCGTCATCACGCGGTCCTTGATTGACCATCTGCTTCGCCGCCGTCTGGCCGCAGAGAAAGACGCCCTTCAGGTTCACCCGGATGACGGCGTCGAAGTCCTCCTCGCTGAAGTCCAGGAAGTCGCCGGCCTTCACGATGCCGGCGTTGGCCACCATGCAGTCGAGGCGCCCGTAGGCGGCCACGGCGGACTCCACCAGCGCGGTCACCTGGGCCTTGTCGCCCACATCGCAGGCGACGAAGACCGCCTCGGCACCCTCGCCCTGCAGCCGCTCGGCGGCTTCCTCGCCCTTGGCCTGGTCGATGTCGGAGATCACCACCTTGGCCCCCTCGGCGGCGAAGCGCCGGGCACAGCCATAGCCGATGCCCCCCGCCGCGCCGGTGATCACGACGACCTGGTCTTTCACGCGCATGAGTAAGCTTCCCTTTGTCTCTTGATTCTCCTCTTCCACCCTAAGGGGGGAGCGGAAAAACGGAAAGCCCCCTCACCCACCGCAGCAACAACGGTCATGCTCGGACTTGCGGCCCCACCCCCCTCCTAACCTCCCCCCATCAAGGGGGGAGGAACTCTGGGGAGGGACAAGCCCGAGGGTGACAGCAGGAGCGTGGCGAGGGCGGTGCGACCGCTGCTGTCAACCGCCCTTCGGATAGCCGATACTGGACAGGGTTTCCTTGATCTCGTCGAGGATGGCCGGGTCGTCGATGGTGGCGGGCACCTTCACCTCGCTGCCGTCGGCGAGCTGGCGCATGGTGGCGCGCAGGATCTTGCCGGAGCGGGTCTTGGGCAGGCGCTTGACCACCGCCGCCGACTTGAAGGCCGCCACCGGGCCGATGCGGTCGCGCACCATCTGCACCACCTCCTTGGCCACCTCGTTGGCCGGATCGGCGCCGGCCTTCAGCACCAGGAAGCCGACGGGAAGCTGGCCCTTCAGCCGGTCGTAGACGCCGATCACGGCGCACTCGGAGACGTCCGGATGGGCCGCCAGCACCTCCTCCATCGCGCCGGTGGACAGGCGATGGCCCGCCACGTTGATGATGTCGTCGGTGCGCGCCATGACGTGGATGTAGCCGTCGTCGTCGATGACGCCGGCATCGCCGGTCTCGTAGTAGCCGGGGAAGTTCTTCAGGTAGGCGTCGTGGTAGCGCTGCTTGGCGTTCCACAGGGTGGGAAAGCAGCCCGGCGGCATCGGCAGCTTGCCCACCAGGGCGCCGATGGTGCCGCGCGGCACTGGGTTGCCGTCGGCGTCCAGCACCCTGAGGTCCCAGCCCGGCACCGGCCGCGTCGGCGAGCCCGCCTTCACCGGCAGATGCTCGATGCCCATGCAGTTGGCGGCGATGGACCAGCCGGTCTCGGTCTGCCACCAGTGGTCGATCACCGGCACCTTCAACTGGTCCTGCGCCCACTCCAGGGTATCCGGGTCGCAACGCTCCCCCGCCAGGAACAGCACGCGGAACTTCGACAGGTCGTAGTCGCCGATCAGCTTGCCGTCCGGGTCCTGCTGGCGGATGGCGCGGAACGCCGTCGGCGCGGTGAAGAGACTGACCACGCCGTGCTGCTGGATCACCCGCCAGAAGGCGCCGGCGTCGGGCGTGCCGACCGGCTTGCCCTCGTAGACCACCGTGGTCGCGCCCTGCAGCAGCGGGCCGTAGCAGATGTAGGAGTGCCCCACCACCCAGCCGACGTCGGAGGCCGACCAGAACACCTCGCCCGGATCGATGTTGTAGATGTTCTTCATCGACCACTTCAGCGCCACCGCGTGGCCGCCGTTGTCGCGCACGATGCCCTTGGGCTGGCCCGTGGTGCCCGAGGTATAAAGGATGTAGAGCGGATCGGTGGCGGCCACCGGCACGCAATCGTGCGGCTTGGCGGCACCGACCGCCTCGGCCCAGTCGTGATCGCGGCCCGCCGCCATCTCCGCGTGCTCCTGCGGGCGCTGCAGAATGAGGCAGAAGGCCGGCTTGTGGATCGCCATCTGGAGGGCGGCGTCCAGCAGCGGCTTGTAGGGGATGACCCGTGCCCCCTCGATGCCGCAGGAGGCCGAGACGATGGCCTTGGGCCGCGCGTCGTCGATGCGCGTCGCCAGCTCGTTGGCGGCGAAACCGCCGAACACCACCGAGTGGACGGCGCCCAGGCGCGCGCAGGCCAGCATGGCGACCAGCGCCTCGGGCACCATCGGCATGTAGAGGATCACCCGGTCGCCCTTGGCCACGCCGCGCGCGGCCAGCGCCCCGGCGCAGCGCGCCACCTGGTCCTGCAGCTCGCGGTAGGTCAGGTGGCTCACCCGGTCGGTCACCGGGCTATCGTAGATGATGGCGGTCTGGTCGCCGCGCCCGTCCTTCACGTGGCGGTCGACGCAGTTGTAGCAGGTGTTCAGCACCCCGCCGGCAAACCAGCGGTAATAGGGCGGGTCCGATGCATCCAGGACCTTGTCCCACTTCTCGATCCAGTGGATCTCCTCGGCCGCCTTGCCCCAGAAACCCGCCGGATCCTGCATGGAGGCCTGATAGACCTCGTCGAAACGCCCCATGGTCCTTCCTCGCTCCCTTGTGTGGGCCCTTGCAGCGCCCTTGTTCTTCACACCGTGTTCTTCGCACCGCCCCTGTCCTCATCCTGAGGAGCGCCCCGCAGGGGGGCGTCTCGAAGGATGGGCCCCGGGCTCGGCTAAGGCCTTCTTCACCGGGGGCTGCCCGCCCCCGCGCCCCCGGGTTTGCTTTCATTTCGGGGGTTTAGGGATTTCAGGCAGCCGAACGCCTTGCCCCGAGAATACGTCCGGCAGCAGGCGAAAAAAAGCCTAGCGATGGAGGGGGAAGAAGGCGTTGAGGTGGATCAAGGGGGAGACCCATCTTGCACATATCTTTTTTACCAGCGGACTACGTTTTGACCCTGCATTGTCTTCGTATCGCCATTGTGTGACTCTCATCAGCCACCTTCATCAGGTTCAAAAGTTCGGCATTCGCCGACCGAGCCTCTTCAACCGTTGCTGACGAGAGAGAGATAAGATCATCCAAATTATCTGAATGAGACTCCACTTGCGATAGGCGCTCCAGAGCGGATAGCCGTTCTGGATCAAGCTCTTTATGCTGCTTACACAATGCAGCCAACTTGTCCTTTATTGGGTTACTCCCTGGAACCTTGAAAGCTAAGAATATCTCCAGCACGCGCCGGATGACATTCGGCATCATGAAGCCATAATCCGAATGGCCTTCACCAGCGGCCTCAAATTCGAGCACTTTTTGGCACAGAAAGTGATATTCCGAGTCATACGCCCGCAGCAAAGGCGGCATATCAACGAGTCGTGAGACCCTTCGATTGGCGCCAGCTGGCATTGTTACATCTATGAAGAGCCGACGGGCGCTAGGCTCTGTTTCTGGGTTCTTTGGCTCCGCTAAGCCGCCCCACGCCTTTCTGAATTCGTTCATGCAGTGCTGATTGTGCGTCATCAAAAATAACTGCGCGACATCCTTTAGCCGGTGCCTGATCAGTGAACACGCGTAATTCATAGCCTTTGTATCGAGACTCGATATCGGATCGTCGACAATAGCGACCACATTCCGCACGTCGCGCCCCTCTTCCCCAAGCGTGGTAAGGTAGTAACAAAGGGCAATCGCTGTCTTCTCTCCTTCACTAGGCGCACCACGAACCAAACTCCCATACCTGTGCAATTCATATCCAGTATCTGCAGCGACTAAAGTCAACTCCCCGTGCCCCAAATATGCACGCACCAACGCCGTTATCCTCTCAGCCGCGGGGCCATGAGTCCGGACTTTCGCCTTCAGACTCTCGATTTCTGACTGAACCTGAACAACCTCGTCTTCAATTTCTACAGCCTTTTTTACAGAATCATCCAGCGCATCTTTTAAAGATTTGTTTTCAACATCTCCTTCTGCGAGAAAGTGTCTTTTGATTGCATCCCTCGCGGTTCTTTGCTTGCTTTCGAAATCTTCTACTCCAGAATTGTGCCGTCCGATCAGGTTATTTAGCAAAGAAATCGCGGACTTTGTTTCACTGTATCTGGCAAGTACAATATCTTCCGTTGGAAGAAATGTTCCCACCGGATCCACAATGTTTTCCAGTCGAACACCGATAATCCGCGACGCTTCTTTCAAAAATCCCTCAAGGCTTGCTATCGATTTAAGCAAATCTTCTCGCGTTACCTCATAACCATCGCGGATCCATGGATCCACTTCGATCGCCTTCGGGCACGAAGCTATCACTCGAGAAACAGCTTGTTTTGAAATCTCAATCTGACCACTTAATTCTTTTAGAGTTTCAAGAAACTCTCCAACCTTCCCATTTAGCATGGCGGAAAGAGCCGACCTTCGATCGCGGGAGAATTCGCTACCACACAAGAGACAGAACTCCAGATCGTGCTCCTCATGATAATCGTAGCCGACCTTTGCCCACTCCAACATAAACGGATGCGCTCTAAGCTCTTCCAACAGAACCGCGCCAACATCCCTATTTGAAAAAACCCTCGCTAGTTCAATCTGCTTGGGAATCACCTCAAGATCGACGGAAATCTCCGCCAAGGAAGCTAGAGGCGCTGACAATCGCGCAACATCTTCGAACGCATTGAGTTGCTCTGGGGACAACACAGAACTCTTATTGTATTCTAACTTCTCATAGTCGTTTCTTAGATGACCCGCCTCGTATCGTCTGCTCCCTAGGTGTAGAGAACTAGCTACGACCTGTGCTCTTGCCGTGCGATATGTCTTTAGCGCCTTGTCATGTACCGCAGATAGCTTCTGTTGAGCGATTTTTGACTTGCCGAGCTCTGCCAGCCTGACCTCGGAAGCGCGAAGCTCCGCTACGAGATCGGCTTGCTCTTGACTGATATAGAAGATTGACTTTGCTCGACCCTCTTCCCATTGAAGATTTTTCTCAATGAAGTCTCTATTGAACACACAGACTTGGCGCTCGACTCCATGCAAGTCGTTCGGCGTCCGATAAATCGTGCCATCGTCGGCCTCAACCTCAAATTCAGCAGAGTCCGGAAGCAATTCGTGCCTCTTACCTTCTTGCAAGCTGGCAAAGATTCGGGACAACGTGCTCTTGCCAGAGCCGTTGAATCCGTAGATCAGATTGAAGCGGAGAAAATCAGGCCAGTGGTCGTTTGCTCGCTTGTCTGCCAGGATTCCAGCATCCTTTAGCGTCCGAATTCTCTTAATTGTGGCCATGCGCGCGCCTCAACTGAACCAATTTCTCCGATCTCCTTCTATGCGCGCAAAACGAGGTCCGGCAGCAGAACGGACAAATGGCCGCTTCCCGCTTGATCATTTCCGCGCAATGAAGACAAGGCCGTCGCCCCTGCCTCTCTGCCAATCGTCGATCCCCTTGAGCAATTCGAATGGCCAGGAGGATATGGACCAGGGCGATCGGCCAAATGAGAAACCCGTAAAGAAACCAACCGATCCCGGAGCGCCCCTTATTCAGGGCGATCAATGCGACGATTGCGGCCATGATCAGCCAGAAGATCTGAATCCCCATGCCGCCCCTATCCCTCATAGGTAGCAGGTTAGCAAAGGAATTTCTAATATACGAGTCCCTACAAGCAGCCCGATTCAGCAACGATGAGAGGGATTTAGGAATGGAGATCGGGGCTTTCGGGCTCAGAGGTGGTCGGCGAGACGGATGCCCGGATTTCCGACAACGAATGCCGGTACAGGCAAGCCCGAGGATGACGCGCGTGAAATGGCGGCCGCGATGCGAGGGCGAAGCGCCCCTCATCCAGCCTCGCGTAAGTGCGCTGGCGTTCACTAACGCTGCCCCGCCCTCTCCCCGATGGGGCGAGGGCAACAACTGTGGCCGTCGGCGTGGCGGTGACCCCACCCCCTCCCCATCCCTCCCCCATCAAGGGGGAGGGGTTTGTGTTATGGCGAGAGGGTAAAAAACAGGGCCGGCGCCTCCTGAGGGTTTTTCTGCCCTCTGAAAGCACCGGCCCTGCCGGCAGTCCGGTGCATCGCCGGTCCGAAGCAAGACCGTCAGGCCCGCTTCGGCCGGATCCGCACCAGATCCTCCAGGACGCCGTCAATGCCGTTGGCCACGACGACGTTACCGAACTTCTCGGACACCTTCTCCAGCGCCTCGAGCTCCTTCAGCCGCAGGAGGATCGGGCTGTCCTCCATCAGCTTGGCGGTGTTCAGCAGGGACCGCGTCGCCGCGGTCTCCTCCCGCCGCTTGATGACGTTGGCCTGCGCGGTCTTCTCCGCCTCGATGACCCGGTTCATCAGCTCCCGCACGTCGCCGGGCAGGATGATGTCCTTCACACCGACGGAGGAGACCTGAAGCCCCGCCGCCCCCAGCTTGGGCAGCACATCGGCGGCGATCGCCTGGTTGATGCCCAGCTTGTCGCCCAGCACCTGCTCCAGGGTCCGGGTGCCGATGACCTGCCGCAGCGCGAACTGAAGCTCCTTGTAGAGGAAGTCCTTCAGGTCCGCGGTCAGGGCCACCGCCTTCACCGGATCGCCGACCCGGTAGACGGCGGTGAGGTTGGCCCGCACACCGATCCGGTCCTTGGTCAGCAGCTCCTGGCCGGTCACCTCCAGCGTCTGCAGCCGCAGGTCGAAGGCCACCGCCTGGATCTTGCGCACCGCCTTCACGAAGGCATACCGCCCCGGCTTAAGCTGCCGGTCCAGCACACCGTCGACGTAGAGCAGCCCGACGCTGTCGGCGGCCACCTCGACCACCGCCACCAGGTCCCGCACCCGCGGGTCGACCGCCGCCAGCCGCACCAGGGGCGCGACCAGCCGCTGGGGCACCGCGAACTCGCTCGCGGCATCCACCGTCTCCAGGCTCACCTGCCGCAGGTGCCGCGCGTAGAACGCCCGGCTGTTCGGCGCGACGAGGCCGGCCAGCTTGCCGTCGGCGTAGACGAAGCCCAGCTCGCCGTCGCCCATGTCGGCGACCAGGAAGTAGGCCTCGACCACCCGCGGGTGGGTCAGGTACAGCGTGTCCAGCGCGACGTCCGCCACCGGCAGCGCCCGCAAGTCCAGCTTCACCACGCCGAAGCTGCCCGGGGCCCGCAGGATCCGGTGCACGCCCGGCTCCAGCACCCGCGCGAAGGTCCGGTTCCGGTAGAGGAGACCGAGCTCCGTGTCGGCAATCTTCTCGGTCTTGTAAATCATCGTCAGTGTTTCCTTTTTCTTGTCTCTCTTTTCCTGTCGTCGTCCCGCGAGGGATCGGAGCCGAATGAAAATGAATTCGGAAAATAAACTTGAGGAACACCGGAAGAGCCCCGACAGCGTCGGCCGGACGGCCCCGGCGCCCTCCCTCCGCCGGCCGGGCGGGCCGCCGGGGTTCCGCTGAACGCGGCGTGCCGGAGGCCCTTGCGGGCAGCGTTGGAGGGTGCGGTGGGGACGCGCGGAAGCCTTCGCCGCCTGGCCCCTGCCCTGCTGGCCGCGCAACGCCGCGGCGGCACGCGTCAGCAACAGGCGGGGCCTGGCGCTCTTCCGGCATCCTTCGTTATCGGATCAGCTTTACAGGCTGAGTGAGATGGAGGGAGTTGAACCCTCGACACCTAGCGTTAAAAGCTAGTGCTCTACCCCTGAGCTACATCCAGGTGCCGAACACGGGACTCGAACCCGCGACCTCCGGACACAGGGGCCCGGCGCTCTCACCAACTGAGCTAGTTCGGCCTTCGGTACTCTTTGCCCGACACACGAAAGGCGCATTACGAGCGCGCCCGACGCGCCGGCCGGATTCACGAATCCGGACCAAAGGGCGGTCTGCCAAGTACCAAACGAATGAGGCTCCTGATCCTCTCGCGAGGGATGCCTATCGTCGATGTATGAATTGTTCTGTCATTCTTTCCTGCCTCCGTGTTCGCTGGTGCGCCGGGGCAGGAGTCGCGGGGAAACCGCGGGCCCTAGACCCGGTTTGTGTGTGCCCCTTCTGGGCTCATGTGACGATCCATAGCGGTCATCAGGTTTCCGTTTCGCGTTGACCGCGCGCGGGGTTGCGCGCGGGAGGCGGGATATAGGCCAGAATCGATTCGCAGATCAACCGAAAGTTTCGCGCGCGGGCGAGAAAGACCGATGTTTAAAGTCTGCGCCGCGCCACCGTGCGGAATGTTGCGCGGCAGGATGGCCCCTCGGAACAAGTCCGAGGGTGACAGTCGGTGTGGGGCAGAGAGGGAGGCCTAAGCCGCCGCCGGTTTCACCAGCGGTTCGCGCTCGCCCACCCGCAGCACGGCGGGGTCGTAGGGGTGGCGGGCGAAGACCTCGCGCACCATCGGTTCGAAGAAGTCGAGCGGCAGGGTGTCGTAGGCCGGGTCGAAGCAGTTCTGGTCCCAGCGCTCGCAGAATTCGACGCAGTCGTCGAAATAGAGATGGCCGCGGTGGCGCTCGCGGCTCATCCGGTCGAAGCCCTCCACCAGGTGGCCGTAGTAATACATCTGGAACTCGCCGTGAAAGCGGGTGACCCAGGTGACCTGCTCGCGCACGAAGGGCTTGATGATCGAGGCCGCGTAGTCCGAGTGGCTGAAGGGCGCAAGGGTGTCGCCGATGTCGTGCAGCAGCGCCATGACGATCCAGTCGATGTCGGCACCGTCGCGGTAGGCCCGCGTCGCGGATTGCAGGGAGTGGCCGAGGCGGGTGACCTGGTAGCCGGAGATGCCGTCCTCCAGCGCGGCCAGCGCTTCCAGCAGGCGGTCGGCGGTGTGCTTGTGGTGGTCGTACACCAGGTCGGTGAGGAACTCGTACTCCGCCTTGGTGCCATCCTTCATCTGGGTGAAATTGACGGCGTCCATGAACCTGTCTCCGCTGGGGGGCTGTTGAGGGAATGACCGGGGTATTGGGGGCATTGCGTGAGGGCCAGCCTCGCGCGGCGGGGCCGATCCCGTCAAGCGGCTCCCCGCATTGGTCCGGGGGTGTGTTCGGAATGGACCCCGTGAGGGGGGCGGACGGAACGCCACGGGCCCGTCCCCTTCCAAGCTGTCATCCCGGGGCTTGACCCCGGGGTCCATCGCCGTGAGCCGAGGCCTTGGGGCCCGGCCCATGGGTCCCGGCAACACGTGCCGGGACGGCAGCGCAAGACGGGGGCAAGTGGTCCTTGCCCGGGCGGCGGGGGCTGGTTAGCGTCGCGGCGGCAGCAGGAGAGGACCCGTATCATGCCCGACGACTTCCGCATCCGCCCCGTCACGCGCGAGGACCACGCCGCCTGGCTGCCGCTGTGGCATGCCTACAATGTCTTCTATGGCAGAACCGGCGAGCCGCCGGTGGCGCCGGCGGTCACCGCGGCAACCTGGGAACGCTTCTTCGACGACGGGGAGCCCTTGTGGGCGCTGGTGGCGGCGGAGGCGGACGGCACGCTGGTCGGCTTCACCCACTACCTGTTCCACCGCACCAGCAACGCCATCGCGCCGCTGTGCTACCTGGAGGACCTCTTCACCACCGAGGCGGCGCGCGGCCGGGGTGTCGGTGGCGCGCTGATCGAGGCGGTCTACGGCGCGGCCAAGGCGGCCGGGGTGCCCTCGGTCTACTGGCAGACCCAGGAGGGCAACGCCACGGCGCGGCGGCTCTACGACCGGGTGGCGGAAAAGTCCGAGTTCATCGTCTACGGCAAGGACCTGTAGGGGGTCCTGTCCTTCGAGACGAGATCCTGCGGATCGCTCCTCAGGACGAGGCGGGCGGTACAGGGCGGTACAGGGGGCACCCTCCTTCCGCCGGTCATACTCGGGCTTGTCCCGAGTCTCCAGGGCGGCCGTCCCCCTGGTCGCCCCTGACCCCTCGGAACCGGTCCGGGGACGACGGGCGGAAAATCCACAAAGCCCCCTCACCCTCCCACCCCACGCTTCGCTCGGGTGGGCCCCTCCCTCTCCCCGTTGGGGCGAGGGACACTCGGCTTCGGCCCTATCGCTCCCTCTCCCCACCGGGG
>ERZ1740062.138-NODE-138-length-56711-cov-4.548892_pt1 | contig 56711 bp, 51 predicted proteins | sample MGYA00581741_ERZ1740062 | MGnify/ENA primary metagenome ERZ1740062 (study PRJEB43018, sample SAMN04849747) | marine metagenome | isolation source: floating plastic debris | place: Pacific Ocean | collected 2008-09-01 | study: EMG produced TPA metagenomics assembly...
CACGGGTTATCGAAGTAACGTTAAAGCGTTTGATGTAACAGGCTCCACCTTTACCCTCTTTGTAAATCATGTTGAAGGTGGTTCGGGAATCTTTTTTCTTGAAAACACCAACATGCAGAATGTTTTTCCCCACAAAAGTATTCGCGTCCACTTTGGTCACCATCATATGTCCTTTTTTCGTGAACACAATGATGTCGTCTATATCGCTACAATCTGTAACATATTCATCCTTCCGCAGCGAAGTACCTATAAAGCCTTCCTCTCGATTGACGTAAAGTTTCGTGTTTCGAATGACCACTTTGGTGGCTTCAATATCATCAAAGATTCGAATCTCGGACTTTCTTTCGCGGGTTTTGCCGTATTTCTTTTTAAGGTCCTTGTAATACGCTATGGCATAATCTACCAAATGCTCCAAATGGTGTTTGGTTTCGGCAATGCGTTCTTCCAAGGAATCCAAGTATTGCTGAGCCTTGTCCAAATCAAATTTTGAAATTCGTTTGATACGGATTTCGGTCAAGCGAACGATATCTTCTTCCGTTACAGCGCGTTTTAAATGCTTCGTATGGGGTTTGAGTCCCCTATCTATCGCCGCCAGTACACCTTCCCAAGTTTCTTCCTCCTCAATGTCACGATAAATGCGATTTTCTATGAAAATGCGCTCTAACGAAGCAAAATGCCACTGCTCTTCCAGTTCACCCAATTGGATTTCAAGCTCTGACTTGAGTAATTCCACAGTATTTTCTGTAGACCGAACCAGCATCTCTCTGACTCCAATGAATAAGGGTTTGTTATCCTCTATAATGCATCCCAAGGGAGAAATAGATGACTCACAGGCTGTAAAGGCATACAGCGCATCAATGGTTTTATCGGGAGAAATCCCGCTGGGGAGATGCACCAAGATTTCAACCTCTGCTGCGGTATTGTCCTCAATTTTTTTTATTTTGATTTTACCCTTGTCGTTCGCCTTTAGGATGGAATCAATCAAAGAAGAAGTATTGGTGCCAAAAGGAATTTCCTTGATAACCAAAGTATTCTTGTCAACCGTTGAAATGCGGGCCCTCACACGGATTTTTCCTCCACGCATTCCCTCATTGTAGTTGGTGACATCAATAATGCCTGCTGTGGGAAAGTCTGGGAAGAGCTTAAAACGTTGCCCTTTGAGATGCTTAATGGAGGCATCAATCAACTCATTGAAATTATGTGGGAGAATTTTGGTAGAAAGTCCAACCGCGATACCCTCAGCACCTTGTGCTAAAAGTAAAGGAAACTTCACGGGTAGGTTTACGGGTTCTTTTTTACGGCCGTCGTAGGACAACTGCCATTCCGTGATTTTTGGACTATAGACGACATCCAACGCAAACTTTGACAAGCGGGCTTCGATGTATCTGGAAGCCGCAGCACTATCTCCGGTAAGAATATTTCCCCAGTTTCCTTGTGTATCAATCAACAAATCTTTTTGGCCAATTTGCACCATGGCATCGGCAATACTCGCATCACCGTGCGGATGGTATTGCATGGTATGCCCCACCACATTGGCCACTTTGTTGTAACGACCGTCATCCAACTCCTTTAAGGCATGCATAATACGGCGTTGTACTGGTTTAAAACCATCTTCAATCGCCGGAACGGCCCGTTCCAGAATTACGTAGGAGGCATAATCCAGAAACCAATCCTTGTACATTCCGGTGACCCGGGTTAATGTATCGTGTTCCTGTTCTGAGTGGGAATGTTCTTGTTCTTGCGCTTCACCGTCCAAGGCGTCATTTTCTTCCATCAAGATAAAGTGTTGTTGGCTTTACTACAGTTAGTTTTCTTCGATTAAATCAAGTTCTACTTTAAGATTGTTTATTATGAATTCCTGACGGTCAGGAGTATTTTTGCCCATATAAAATTTGAGCAGGTTGTCAATGCTCATGGCCTTGTCTAGCATTACAGGTTCCAGACGGATGTCATCTCCAATAAAATGCTTGAATTCGTCCGGGGAGATTTCACCAAGACCTTTGAAACGGGTAATTTCTGGTTTGCCGGTCAATTTTTGAATAGCCGCCCGTTTTTCTTCTTCGCTGTAACAGTAAATGGTTTCTTTTTTGTTTCTTACCCTGAATAGTGGGGTTTGAAGAATATACAGATGGTTCTCCTTAATGAGTTCCGGGAAGAACTGCAGGAAAAAGGTAATCAACAACAAGCGAATGTGCATACCATCTACATCCGCATCTGTCGCAATGACAATATTGTTGTAACGCAAATCTTCCAAAGAATCCTCAATGTTCAAAGCCGCTTGAAGCAAATTGAATTCCTCATTCTCGTAAACGATTTTTTTGGACATCCCATAGGAATTCAGCGGTTTTCCACGCAAACTGAACACCGCTTGCGTATTTACATCACGCGATTTGGTGATTGAGCCAGAAGCGGAGTCCCCTTCCGTAATAAACAGCGTGGTTTCCAACCTCCTATCGTTTTTCATGTCTTGTAGATGTGCTCGACAATCTCGGAGTTTTTTGTTGTGCAAACTGGCTTTCTTGGCCCGCTCTCGAGCCAGTTTTCGAATTCCGGATAGTTCCTTGCGTTCTTTTTCCGCTTGCATGATTTTTTTCTGGATGGCATCGCGAACCTCCGTATTTCGGTGCAAGTAGTTGTCTAAATACCTTCCAATAAAATCATTGATATAGGTACGCACTGTGGGTAGTTTCCCTCCCATTTCAGTAGATCCCAATTTGGTTTTGGTCTGACTTTCAAATACCGGCTCCATCACCTTGATGGAAATCGCAGAAATGATGGACTTTCGAATATCCGCTGCCTCATAATTCTTCCCAAAATGCTCGCGAATGGTTTTCACCACAGCTTCACGAAAGGCTGCCTGATGCGTTCCACCTTGGGTAGTATGCTGGCCGTTTACAAAAGAATGGTATTCCTCACTGTACTGCGTGCGGCTGTGTGTGATGGCTACTTCTATGTCGTTCCCTTTCAAATGAATGATGGGATACAGCATGTCCTCTTGATTATTGTTGTCTTCCAGAAGGTCTTTCAATCCGTTTTCGGAATGAAATTTTTCACCATTGAACACGATCGTCAAACCGGGGTTCAGGTAGACGTAGTTCTTGAGCATCCGCTCTACATATTCATTGCGGTATTTGTATTTTTTAAAGATGGTTTCATCAGGAGTGAAAACCACTTTCGTGCCACGGCGACGCGAGGTTTCTTCAAGCATTTCTTCATCAACCAGGTTACCCGTCTCAAAGAAGGCTGTTTTTGATTTCCCATCCCTAGTGGATTCTACTTTGAAATTCGTGGATAAAGCATTAACCGCCTTGGTTCCAACACCGTTCAATCCTACGGATTTTTTGAACGCACGGGTGTCATACTTTCCTCCGGTGTTCATTTTAGAAACCACATCCACTACCTTTCCTAAAGGAATACCGCGGCCATAATCCCTTACAGAAACGCTATTATCTTTAATATTGATATCAATGGTCTTTCCTGCCCCCATCACAAACTCATCAATACAGTTATCGATAACCTCTTTCAAAAGGATGTAGATGCCATCATCTGCGGATGAGCCATCTCCGAGTTTTCCAATATACATTCCAGGGCGCATACGGATATGCTCCTTCCAGTCCAATGAGCGAATATTGTCCTCTGTATATTGGGTTTGTGCCATTTTAGGGGGTTATAAAAGCTAATATAGAATTTAACAAAAAAAATAAAAGTGCTCCCTCTGGAAAGTAATCAACAAATGGTGGCTTATTCTGTTAATAGCCTTAATTCCGAGATATGCTTCAAACTGTTTTGAACTATTGTGCTAAGGTGGTGAAGGTTCGTTCGGCGCCATACCCCACTCCTGCACTGTTGCTTGCATAAGCTCTTACATAATATAAAGTGTTTGGCATTAGGTTGGTGATGGTACTACTAAAATTTGAGTCGTTCGTGTCCTCTTCGGTTCTACTATCTGAAATAGTAGGATTTGGTTCGATATCCCAACAGAGTCCCTTTCGCAATAGCGTTCCGCCGCCATCATTCGAAATATTTACGGTAGCGGCAGCAGAGTTGGCGGTTATCTGTGAGATTTCCCCAGTTGTAAGCGTTGGAATAGTTGTCATTTGCGGGTCCGGTGATGCCGAACCTGAATCATCACTCGAACAACTTAAAACAAACAAGGAAACAACGAAAAAAGCAAAGATTGATTTCATAGCACTTGGTTTTCAAACCATACTAAGCTATGAATTTATACATTGAAACGGAAATGCATAACATCCCCATCCTTAACGATATACTCTTTTCCTTCTACCCGCATTTTTCCGGCTTCTTTGACTTTTTGTTCACTACCCAATGAAATGTAGTCATCGTAGGCAATGACCTCGGCACGAATAAATCCTTTTTCAAAGTCGGTATGGATGACGCCAGCGGCTTGTGGAGCGGTAGCACCTTTTTTAATGGTCCAAGCTTTGACTTCCTTTTCTCCAGCTGTAAAATACGTTTCCAGATTCAACAACGTATAGGCTCCTCGAATCAATTTTGCAGAACCAGGTTCGGATAATCCTAAGTCTTCCAAAAACATCTGGCGCTCTTCGTAAGTCTCCAATTCGGTGATGTCAGCTTCAGTACCTACGGCCAAATACAGCACTTCTGCATTTTCATCAGCTACCATGGTTTTTACTTTTTCTACGTAGTCATTCCCAGAAACTGCCGCAGCTTCATCTACATTGCATACATACAGCACTGGTTTTGCAGTTATCAGCTGTAGGGGTTTTACGTAATCCCGAAAGTCATCTTCACCAACGGAAATAGCTCTTACTGAAGTCCCCGCTTCTAAACCTGATTTCAAAGTGCTAAGCACAGCTGCTTCTTTTTGTGCTTCTTTATTGCCCGTTTTGGCGGAACGGCTCACTTTGTCCAGCTTCTTTTCGACGCTTTCCAAATCCTTCAGCTGTAACTCAATATCAATGGTTTCCTTATCGCGAATAGGGTCTACCGAACCATCGACATGAACCACATTATCGTTATCAAAACAGCGCAAAACGTGCAGAATGGCATCCGTTTCCCGAATATTGCCCAGGAATTGGTTTCCGAGTCCCTCGCCTTTGCTTGCACCCTTTACCAAACCGGCAATATCCACGATTTCAACTGTTGCTGGAATGACCTGTTGTGGATTGACTAGATTTTCTAAGTTTTCCAAGCGATGGTCGGGAACGTTCACCACGCCGATGTTGGGTTCAATCGTACAGAACGGAAAATTCGCACTTTGTGCTTTGGCGTTCGATAAACAATTGAACAAGGTTGATTTTCCAACATTGGGTAATCCGACAATACCTGCTTTCATGGTTTGTACCGTTTTAAGGGTGGCAAAGATAGTAGATACCTTTGATTTGTTTGAAAAAAGAAGCCCGAACATTTGAGGTTCGGGCTTTGTTTTTTTAGGGATTCTTTATCAATCCTCTGGATGCATAAAACTTTGTTTCGCCAGAAGTTGTTTTTCCGTTTCTACAATATTCTCATCGGGAACGCAGCAGTCCACGGGGCAAACAGCAGCGCATTGCGGTTCTTCATGAAAGCCCATACACTCTGTACACTTATCTGGAGAAATGTAATATATTTCATCGCTGATAGGTTCCTGTACCTCGTCAGCATCCACAGTCTTTCCCCCCGGAAGCACAACAGTTCCAAACAAAGAGGTTCCGTCACTATATCGCCATTCTTCTGCCCCTTCGTAAATTGCAGTATTTGGGCACTCTGGCTCACATGCACCACAATTGATACATTCGTCTGTTATAATGATAGCCATAATTTCCTTTTTCTTTAGCCGATTTCCACGGCTTGCTTACTTTTGAACAAAAATAAACCCTAGTCAACTAGTGTACAAATATAATGACGGTACAAGCGCACACGATTGAAGCATTTGTTAAACTTGGTCAAACCTTTTCTGATTTTGTGAAACATCCGGAGGGTATTGAACATGAGGGTTTGAAACAGGTGTTGTTGCAAGCGGAACGCAAAAATGCATGGTTTACCCAAAAACAACTCCATCAGGCAATACAAGAGTGGGGACTATTGCTAACCGAGGAGGCTTTGAAGCAATGGGTAACACCCTACGGATTCAAAGAAACTAAAACACCAAAAACCGTTGCCATTGTGATGGCAGGTAACATTCCCTTGGTTGGTTTTCATGACTTTTTGTGCGTGCTTTTGTCTGGAAACAAGGTTCTAGCCAAGTTATCTTCAAATGATAATGTACTGCTTCCTTACGTTAGAAATTGCTTATGTGAATTCTATCCAGAACTCAGAAACCATATCGCATTTACAGAAGAACGCTTAGCCGGATTCGATGCTGTTATCGCCACCGGCAGCAATAATACAAGTCGTTATTTTGAGCATTATTTTGGGAAATATCCCAATATCATTCGAAGAAATCGAAACTCCATAGCCCTATTAACAGGAAAAGAATCCCCTGAGGACCTCAAGGCGCTTGGGGAGGATGTTTTTCGTTATTTCGGCCTTGGCTGTCGTAATGTTTCAAAGGTTTTCGTGCCAGAGGGCTATGACTTCGACTTGTTCTTTAAAGCTATGTTTGAATACCAAGACATTATCCACCACCACAAATACGCAAACAATTACGACTACAACAAAGCGGTGTATTTGATGAGTGATATCGCCCTGTTAGACAATGGATTCTTATTGCTAAAAGAAGATACCTCCCATGCTTCACCCATCTCCGTGCTCTTTTACGAGTTTTATGCTGAAAAGGAAAACCTAGAACAGCTTCTTATCAAAAATAAGGACGCACTACAATGCGTAGTTACAAATTTGGAAATTCCAGAAGCAATTTCGTTTGGTCAAACCCAAAGGCCAACACTATCTGATTATGCTGACGATGTGGATACCCTAGCCTTCTTGGGGTCCCTGTGATTTTCAAGAACAGGATTACACCCATTTGCCAGTTTTTTAAGACCTTTGCCGCTTCAAGTAAAGAATCACCAACTGATTGTAATGAAAAAACACAATTTTAGTGCAGGCCCTTGCATTTTACCCCAAGAGGTCATGCAAAAAGCCGCTGAGGCCGTAGTTGAATTAAATGATATTGGATTATCACTTATCGAGATATCGCATCGCAGCAAGGAATTTGTTGAAATTATGGAAACGGCACGGTCGCTTGCACTGGAACTTCTCGGTTTGGAAGGAAAAGGATACCATGCGCTGTTCTTACAAGGTGGAGCAAGTATGCAATTCTTGATGGCCGCATACAATCTTTTGGAAACCAAGGCAGGTTACATCAATACCGGGACTTGGAGTTTGAAAGCTATTAAAGAAGCGCGCCTACTGGGTGAAATCCACGAAGTAGCTTCTTCGCAAGACCAGAATTTCAACTATATCCCAAAAGGATATGAGGTTCCTTCAGGACTTGACTACCTTCACTTGACTTCCAACAATACCATCTTTGGAACCCAAATCAAGGAATTTCCTAAAACGGAGGTGCCGTTGGTTTGCGATATGAGTTCTGATATTTTCTCACGGACCATGGACTTCTCCCAATTTGATTTGATTTATGCCGGAGCCCAAAAGAATATGGGACCAGCAGGCACCACCCTCGTGGTTGTCAAAGAGGATATCTTAGGGAAAGTTTCCCGACAGATTCCTTCCATGTTGGATTACAGTGTTCATGCAGGAAAAGACAGCATGTTCAATACTCCTCCCGTATTCCCAGTGTATGTTTCCATGCTCACACTTCAGTGGCTAAAGGATTTAGGCGGTATTTCCGCAATTGAGGAGATAAACGAGAAGAAGGCCAATTTGATTTATTCCGAAATCGAACTGAATCCTGTATTCTCTGGTTTTGCAGCAAAAGCAGACCGCTCCACCATGAACGCTACCTTCAATATTACCGATGAAACTTTGAAGGAAACTTTTGATACAATGTGTTTGGAAGCCGGTATCAACGGAATAAATGGACATCGCTCAGTGGGTGGCTACCGCGCATCTATGTACAATGCCATGTCTTTGGAAAGTGTTGGGGTCTTGGTGGACATCATGAGTGAATTGGAGAAAAAAGGATAGGCATGGTGCAGGTATTGGCAAATGATGGCATCGCCGCAAGTGGTGCTGCTCTCTTAGAAGAAAATGGGTATAATGTACACTCCGTAAAAGTTGCTCCGGAACAACTTTCTGACTACATCAATTCAAATGACATACAAGTTTTGCTGGTGCGCAGTGCCACCCAAGTCACTAAAACCCTGTTGGAGCAATGTCCCAAGCTAAAGCTTGTTGGTCGCGGTGGAGTAGGCTTGGATAACATTGACCTTACCGCAGCAGCAGCTAGAGGAGTCAAGGTATTCAATACACCAGCAGCTTCGTCACAATCCGTAGCTGAACTGGTTTTCGCTCATATTTTTTCAGGAGTACGATATTTATATGACGCCAACCGTAATATGCCGCTGGAAGGTGACCAGAAATTCAAGCAGTTGAAAAAGGCATACGCAGCAGGGACTGAACTAAAAGGAAAAACCTTAGGTGTAATCGGTTTTGGAAGAATCGGGCAAGCCGTGGCAAAAATAGCATTAGGTCTTGGCATGGAAGTGATTTTTCATGACCGCCAAACCACAAAGGTGGATTTGGAATTTGAATTCTTTAATGGAATAACCCAAATGTTCCAAATAGAATCCAATACTATGGAAGACGTCTTACAACAGTCCGATTTCATCACCTTACACCTACCAGCCCAAAAAGAGTATGTTATTGGGAACAACGAAATAAAAAAAATGAAGGAGGGGGCTGGCTTGATAAATACCAGTCGTGGTGGCATCGTAGATGAAAAAGCACTTTTGGATGCATTGGATAAAAACTACATCAGCTTTGCTGGACTTGATGTATTTGAATCGGAGCCACAACCTGAAATTCGGGTGCTCATGCATCCTAAAATTTCATTGACACCGCATACAGGAGCATCTACCCTCGAATCACAAAACCGAATCGGAGTGGAATTGGCAGAACAGATTATAGCCTTTTATCAGGAAAATCCAGCGTAGCCACTTCATTCTTTTTTGTACCTTGACCACAATTAAACACTACATTACAATGTCTGGATTATTAGATTTATTGAACAGCCCAATGGGCAAACAAATTATCAGCGGAGCGGCAGGTCAAACAGGCCAATCTGAAGGCAAAACAGCTGAAATTATGGCTATGGCCATGCCCTTACTGATGGGTGCTATGAAAAAAAATGCTTCAACCCCAGGAGGTGCCCAAGGCCTTATGAATGCCTTGAGTTCAAAACATGATGGCGGCATTTTAGGCGACTTGGGTGGTTTGTTCGGCGGCGGTGTCGACCAAAACGTAATGGATGATGGCGCAGGAATTTTAGGACACGTTTTTGGTTCCAAACAATCACAAGTAGAAAATGCTTTAAGCAGTAAATCTGGGGTAGATGCAGGTTCCATTTCACAAATTTTAAAAATTGCGGCACCTATCCTAATGGGCTTTTTGGGACAACAAACACGTCAGCAAAGTGTAAACAATCCTGACGCGTTGAGCGGACTGCTTGGCGGATTAATGGGTGGTGGAAGCAACGCAGGCCAACAGCAATCACTTATTGAGTCCTTTTAGGACGCTGACTGAGATGGAAGCATCATGGATGATTCGGCTGGCATGGCGCTGAACAGCGGCAATCAAAAAAGCGGCGGAATTGGAGGTCTTCTTGGAGGGCTTTTCGGGAAATAACCGTTTTCAAATATTAAAATTTTACAAAGCCGCTTCTTAAAACAAGCGGCTTTTTGTAACTTGTTATATATGAAAAAGATACAATTTATTTCAGGCACATTCAGTCTGATGCTATTACTGTTGCTAAACAGTTGTGCTCCCACTAAGGATGCACTGGTGATTTCTGAAGAAGAGAAAAAGACTTTTGAGATAACCGAAGGCGAAGCGGTTGAAATAAAAAGCGAAGAAGTCGAGTATGAAATTGTTATTATAGACCCTGGATTCAACACCTGGCTTCGGGGGTTTGCAAGGCCGAAAGGCTACTACTCTAAAGCCTTTTTGGAAAACCGTAATAATTTCTGGGTGCAAGAATGGAACCGCAGGGTGATGGGTCCTGGTTACGGTGATGTGCGGCTATATGAAATGCAAATCAATTACGAACCAGGTATCGATTATGGTTATGATTTGAACTACGAACTCTACAACTATTTCATCTATTTTCAACGGCGGTACGGACAACGATTGGGAACTTGGATTCCTCGCATCTAATACCTTATTTTTGCGAAAAAATAGTTATGCTGGATAAGCTTAAACAGCGTTGGGGCATCACTTCCAATTTGCAAGTAGTCGTCATTTTTATCGTATTCGGCATTACCGGTAGTTGCGCTGCAAAATTGGCCGCACCGTTGACGGATTTTATTGGTCTTGAAAAAGATGCCGTTTCCAGCTGGATTTATTGGCCTGTTCGTATCCTGCTCATTTTCCCCATATATCAAGTACTGTTGGTTTTCTTCGGATGGCTTTTCGGCCAGTTTCAATTTTTCTGGAATTTTGAAAAGAAAATGTTGAAACGAATGGGTTTAGGCTTTCTACTCCCGTAAATTAAGGTTTCATTAACATTGTTCTTCTTATCAAATTGTATAATTTCGTCGCATGCAAAGGAGGAGAGAGACTGTTGCCGTGATTCTTTTTGCGATGTTGATGTGTATGCAGACGATTGATTTGCATGCTTTTTCACATTGTGATGACAGTGACTCTGAAATTGAATGTACCCTTTGTGCCATAGCTATCGACAAGCAGCAAGAATCCTATCTGCTGCCCACAACAATCCAGGCTCCTGGTTTTTTCGAACACAATCACGCTTACACTGTAGTTTTCTTTGATAATCCATTCGTTCCCGTTTTAGCGGAAAGAAAACGCTGCGTCCGCCCACCACCTACCCTCTCTTAATTTCGGATTTTCAGAATATGTTAGCCCTTTTAAAGGGCAATAATGAATTTATATATGTTGAAAACATTCAACATCACAGTCCTATTCATTGTGATGTTTTCAAATGCTTTTTACGGACAAAACACCGTGGCCTGTCAAGCAAGCTTGTCAGGCACTGTGACCGATTATCATAACAAAACGATTTTGGAGAAAGCAACTATAGTAGTATTGGAATTAAACAAAACCACATACTCTGATAGTACTGGAAAGTTCCAGCTCAACGAAATCTGTCCAGGTTCTTATACGGTTTCGGTAGCACATCCAGAATGTAATACCGTTACGGTCGATGTAACCATTGATGGGCCAACAACTTTGGATTTGACGTTGGAACATCATCTTGAAGAATTGGATGAAGTGAAGGTGATTGGTCAAGCAGTTAGGGAAAAAACCAATACCGCCTCTGAACAACGTCTTAGCACCACGGTTTTGGAGTCTTACAGCACTGCTACGCTCGGTGAAGCACTGCGTGAACTTCCTGGCGTTTCTTCATTGAATACTGGTGCAGCCATCACAAAACCAATTATTCATGGTCTTTCAGGCAGTAGAATTTTAGTATTGAATGATGGCGTTCGTATGCAAGATATGGAATGGGGTGATGAACATGCACCAAATATCGATAACAACTGTAATGGTACGGTAACTGATGTTAAAGGTGCTGCTGCTTAACAGTATGGTGGCGATGCTATTGGGGGAACCATTGTGTTGGAGCCACAACGCATCTTTCCCAAGGACACCTTATATGGTAAAACCTTGCTAAATGGGGTATCCAATGGTAGAGGCGGCAGCATGACGACTGAAATCACCAAAATATATGATAACGGATGGTTTTTTAAACCTCAAGTATCCTACAAACGCTTAGGTGACCAAGAAACCCCTGACTATGTACTCTCCAATACCGGAGTTCAAGAGATTGGAGCGTCAATTCATGTTGGTAAAAATCTGTTTACGTGGGGTTGGGATGCCCGCTACTCCTATTATGATGCCGAGATTGCGATTTTGAGGGCTTCCCATATTGGCAGCACAGATGATTTGAATAGGGCCATCAACAACGGTGAACCAGAAGTGATAAGGCCTTTTACATATGATTTGCTAAATCCCAGACAAAAAGTAACCCATCATTTGGGCAAGCTTCGGTTTTACAAACGTTTTGAAGGGTTGGGTAAATTGACCCTTCAATATGATTTCCAACAAAACCGTCGTTTGGAATTTGATGTACGACGAGGGGACAATGATGACAGGGCGTCCATAGACTTGGAGCTTACAACACATACGTTTAACGGCGATTTTAAGTGGGATTCAAAACCCAACTTCCAATTGCAAACGGGTTTACTGGCACGATACCAAGAGAATTTTCCCAACCCTAATACTGGAGTGAGACGTTTGATACCAGACTATGAGCGGTTTGATGCAGGGCTCTTTCTACTAGGCGAATATCGGTACAACAATTTCACTTTTGAAGGGGGAATACGGTTTGATTTCATGCGTATTGATGCGCAAAAGTTTTATCGTATTACCCGCTGGGAAAATGAGGGATATGATGAAGAATTTTCAGATTTAATCATTGACGCACAGGACAGTCAATTTTTGGTTAATCCTGTTTTTGACTACCATACCTTTTCGGGAACAGTAGGTGCACGTTGGGAAACCCTGAATTCAGGCACTCTAAAAGCCAACTATGCGTTAGCGCAAAGAGCACCAAACCCTTCAGAGCTTTTTAGCGATGGATTGCATCATTCGGCGGCACGTATTGAACTAGGAGACCTTCGTATCGACAAAGAAACTTCACATAAAATTTCAGTCTCCTATCAACGTAACTTTCGTAGTTGGGGTTTCACCATTGAACCTTATGCGAATTTCGTTCAGGATTTTATCCTGATTGAACCCACTGATGTGGAGTTTACCATTAGAGGTTCATTCCCCGTATGGGAGTATCGCCAAACAGATGTTAGATTGCTTGGTTTCGATTTATCGGTTTATACGGATTGGGCAAAGAATTGGTCTACGAATCATACCTTTTCCTTTATCAAAGGGCGTGACATATCCCTGGAGATACCACTAATCAATGTACCACCGGTTAGTTTCAATAATAGCGTAACATTCAACAAACCTGAATGGAATGATTTTGAAGTCTCCTTGGAGAGTCAGTATGTATTTAGACAAAATGAAACCCCTGACGACATCGAGGTGTTTTCGCCCCAAGACCAAGCAGACATTGTACTACAAGTGAATACAGCTCCGCCAGCATATCATTTGATGGGACTTCGGTCCAAATTGGAATTCCCTTTAGGAAACAAAACAATATTGACCACAAGTTTACGGGTCAACAATCTTTTAAACACGTCCTATCGAGATTACTTGAATAGGCTCAGATATTTTGCAGACGACCTCGGTCGGAATTTTATTTTACAATTAAAACTTTCTTATTAATAAACCCTTTTAACATTTTAAAACTATGAAGTACTTATCAATTTTTGCTGTATTAGGTTTGCTATTGGTATCATGTTCGGATGACGACGATGCACCAGATTCAATCAACGAAGAAGAAACCATTACTACCATGACCGTAACATTGGTTCCTGGCGGTGGCGGGAACACCGTAACCTTGGTTACTCGAGATGACGATGGTGACGGACCTAATGCGCCTGTGGTAACCGTATCCGGTAGTTTGGCTGAAAACACCATCTATGCCGGTACTGTCGTTTTGTTGAACGAGATGGAAAATCCGGCTGAGCTTGTTAACGAGGAAATTGAAGGTGAAGCGGACGAGCACCAGTTCTTCTTTGTAACCAGTGCTGGTTTCAATGCGAATATCGCTTATGCGGATGACGAGTCTGACTACGTTTCTGCAGAAACCAATGAGAACTTTACTTCGACCAATCCTGTTGGAATCGACTTTACATTGACTACCTCGGATGCAAGTACAGGAACTTTGACAGTTACTTTGCGTCATGAGCCTAAGAAACCAAATGACGGTACCTTAAATGATGCCGGTGGTGAAACCGATATTGCCGAAACATTCGATTTGGTTATTGAATAGTTACAGGAACTCAATTTGAAGAAAGGGCTAAAAATTTCGGTTTTTAGTCCTTATTTTTTGATAATAGATTTGTATACAACCACATTAAGGTGAAGGTGGGCACAAAATCCCAACCCGGCAGCGGATTGATTTCTTCAATGAACGTGATGACCCCTGCAATTTTCCCTATTTTGCCTTTGTACATTCGCGTCATTAACCAGCCGGCAACGGGTGCCCAAATTACATCGGCGAACTCCCCTATTCCTGGAATCACAAACGACAGCATTCCAATAGCGTCAAAAAGTAATCCTAACAGTAGGTCTTTATATTTCTGTTTCATGGTTTTTCCTGTGGTTGGAAAAATACCAAATACCTTTGACAACAAAAAGCCTGTTGGGACAATTCTAAGAGCATTACTCGAATACCTGTCGGTGGCAATTAGCTATTGAAGAAAACTGTCTAAAACTATTATTGGGTTTTGGCCGAGAAGTGTTGTTCCAATTTTTTCAACTTTGGATGTATCACAAACTGGCAATAGGGTTGATAGGAATTATCATTGTAATAGTTCTGATGTTCTATTTCTGCCTTGTAGAAAGCCGCCTCTGGGCTTACGACCGTAACAATCTTGCTCGGAAATACTTTCTGAGCCTCCAACGCTTGAATAAAGCTTTCGGCAATTTCCTTTTGTGTTTCAGAAGTATAAAAAATCTCACTTCGGTATTGGGTTCCCACATCATTTCCTTGACGGTTTAAGGTCGTTGGGTCATGTGTAGCGAAAAATACCTCTAGCAATTCCTGATATGAAATTTCTTTTGCGTCAAAAAGTACTTTAATCCCCTCTGCATGCCCTGTGCGGCCCGTACAGATTTCTCGATATGCAGGATTCTTGATTTGGCCTCCAGTATAGCCCGAAATCACTTCTTTAACACCAATAAGTCTTTGAAAAACCGCTTCGGTACACCAAAAACAACCGCCAGCAAAAATGGCGGTTTCGTATTGTGAATTGTTTTGTTCATCCATTCTACCGTAAAATTAAACAAACTTAAGGACACTACCATCTCTAGGAATAGTTTAACCTTTCGTTAGCAAAGAGTCAATAAAGGAGTCCCCTCCTACTTTGTAGCGTAACATTGTTTCGTTACTTTCACCCTGAGAAAAGGAACTATGATTAAAGCATCCAACATTAAAAAAAGTTTCGGAAATCTTGAAGTCTTAAAAGGGGTTGATTTAAAGGTTTCCAAAGGAGAAGTTGTTTCTATTGTTGGAGCTTCGGGTGCTGGAAAAACCACGTTATTGCAAATTTTGGGCACCTTAGATACACCATCCAACCCAGATAGTAATCTACTCATCAATGAAGTTTCCGTAACGGACCTAAAACAAAAACAGCTCGCTCGTTTTCGCAACGCCCATATCGGCTTTATTTTTCAATTCCACCAGCTGCTTCCCGAGTTTACCGCCTTGGAAAACGTATGCCTCCCCGCCTTTATCAAAAAAACAGAAAAATCCGTAGCCGAAGCGCGTGCCAAAGAGCTTTTGGACTTCTTGGGACTGTCTGAAAGGATGGAACACAAACCCAATGCCCTATCTGGAGGAGAACAACAACGGGTAGCGGTAGCGCGTTCGCTAATCAAATCCCCTTCTGTGGTGATTGTAGATGAGCCTAGCGGTAATTTAGACTCGGAAAGTGCGGATAACTTGCATTCCCTATTTTTTAAGTTACGTGATGAGTTCGGACAGACGTTTGTCTTGGTAACGCACAACAAAGAATTGGCTGACATGGCCGACCGTAAATTGACCATGGTAGATGGTCTCATGGTATCTTAGCTGCCTATGAATCGAGCTGAGCTTAAAGCGTTTTTGGATGAAAAAGCAGAACATTATGAGCATCCTCGCTTTTTAACCTCCGACCCTATTCAAATTCCCCATAAATTTTCCTGTAAAGAAGATATTGAAATCAGTGCCTTCTTAACCGCAACAATTGCATGGGGTAACCGAAAGAGCATTATCAACAACGCTACAAAAATGATGGACCTGATGGGCAATGCACCTTACGATTTCATCATGTCGCACAAACCAGCAGATTTAGAAGCTTTGAGTGCTTTTGTGCATCGCACGTTTAATGGAGAAGATTTTGCAGGTTTCGTTCGAAGTCTACAGCACATTTATGAAGCCCATGGAGGCTTGGAAGCCATATTTGCAAAACATCAGGACCAAGTTTCCTTACAAGCAGCTATTTCAACCTTCAAAGCTGTTTTCTTCGAAATTCCGCAAGCTAAAAGAACCCTGAAGCATGTATCTGACCCAGAAAAAGGTTCTGCCGCAAAGCGATTGAACATGTTTTTGCGTTGGATGGTCCGTTCACCCCAAAAAGGGGTTGATTTTGGCATTTGGAAAAGTCTATCTCCAGCCAAACTGTCGTGCCCACTAGATGTGCACTCTGGCAAGGTAGCGCGCAAACTCCGTTTGCTGAAACGAAAACAAAATGATGCCAAAGCGCTTCAGGAACTGGATAAAAGTCTACGTCGTTTTGCTCCAGAAGACCCGGTTAAATATGATTTTGCCTTGTTTGGCCTGGGTGTATTCGAGAAATTCTAGTACACTGCTTCTACTGGTTCAACTTGAGTATCCGTCAAGGTTTTCATGAAGGCTACTAGCGCTTTTTCTTCCCCCTTGGTCAACTGTAAATTATCAAAAGGTAGCGTTTGATACGGCAAATCGAAGCCCATTCCTCCTCCCCCGCCAAGGTTGTAAAAATTCATTACTTCTTCCAGACTAGCATATACGCCATTGTGCATGTAAGGTGCCGTCAATTCTGAATTTCGAACGGTTGGGGTTTTAAACATTCCCCTATGCACTTCCAGTTTTTGGTTATGTCTCCAGTAAAAGCCCAAATCATCATCAAGTTTTGCATTGGCAGCTGTTTCAGGAACACCTATTACCTCTTTTTCATGTTCGGAAAAGAAAGGGGGCACCGTTCCGTTGGTCAAGGGCACAAAATGACAGGTAGCACAAAGGGCTTTCCCCATATACAGGTTAAAACCAAGCTTTTCCTCTTCAGAAAAGGTATCCTCTTCCCCGCGAATGTTTCTGTCAAATTTGGAATTGAAAGCATTCAAAGTTGTTATGTAGGACGATATAGCCCGAATAATCTCAGTATTCCGTTTGGAAATACCGCCATAGGCTTCTTTGAACAATTCCACGTAGGTAGAGTCTGCTAAAATCTCAGTGGAGAACTGATGCACAGAGCTATCAAACTCTTTGTCATTGGTAAACACCGAGGTAATTTGGTCGAGAAGGTTCGGAGAACGCCCGTCCCAAAAGAAACTTTTTTGGAAAGCGGCATTGATTAACGTGGGTGTATTTCGTTGGAGGGGTTTTCCATCCTTATCTAAATTGACAACCATACCATCTGCCCAAGCTTTCTGTGGACTGTGACAGGTAACACAGGCCATTTTTCCGTTTTGGGATAGCCTTGGTTCAAAAAACAACTTTTTGCCTAAAGCTATCCGTTTTTCAGTTGGGTTTCTGTTAATCGGCGGCGTAAAGAATTCCACGTTGAAAGCATCCGCTTCAAAAAATGTGGGCGCGTCAAAGTTGAACGGTTTATTATGGACCGGCTCCCAAATGTCTGCTGCTTTCCGAATCGCAACCCAATCTCGAGTAATAGGGTTCATGTAATCGCGAATAAAAACGAAGCGGTCAAACGTTTCAAAATCGAGGTTGCTGGCAACGAAAGAAGTAGCTTTTTCGATATGGTCTAAAAAGGCTGCGTGAAGCCCTTGGTCCACATCTTTAATTTTTTCTTGAAGACTCATTTCATACACGTCCTTAAGACTGTTTAATGAAACGATGGTCTCTTTAAGTCCCCATAAACTGACTGGGGTATCAAAGCCTGAAATGGATAAACTGATGATACGCATCAACTGTTGATGCGTCGCAATAAAAAAACGTTGGGGTGTAACTTCGCGGTCCTTGACATTATTTTGCAAATTCCGCAATAACCCTAGCATGATGGAAAGTTCTTGTCTATAGCGACCTTCTTCCTCTTCGCCTTCAAAAATACTCTCCTCAATTTTTTGGAGACCGATGGGTAACAAAATCCTTTGGCTATCATCGGTAACTACTGGTAAAGCAGGCCCATTGGCGCGGTGTCCTACACTTGGATTTAGATAGGAAGCGTACGGTTCTGCCTTTTTAAAGGCTATTCGGGCTTCTTCAAAGACTTTTTGGGTAGCTTCTCCTGTCATCGGCATGCTATCCAATGCTTGAATTTTGTTCAGTGCCGCAGTGATGTGTTTTAAATAATAGTCCTGGGTGGGTGTCCAATCGATACCACCGTGAAGGACAGGAGTGCTATTCAAAGCAACTTCTTTTGTTTTAGGTTGCTGTTTACAGGCCACAACAAACAGACTAACAAGTACTAAAACTATTCCGAATTTCCTTTTCATATGAATACAATTTTATAAAGAAAGGCCCCCATCTTCCAATGGAGGCCTTTATCTGTAATAGTGTTTCCTTATCTCGGAAGACCTCTTAGGATAACAATTTGTCCTCCTTGGTTATCTTCTCTGGCAAAACCTCCTGGCTCCCACTCTGGACGTGTTTCAAAATTGTGGCCATCCACATTTTTGAACTCATCACTTTGCCAGTAGTGTGGCTGAAGGCACAATAAGAAAGTGTTTGGAATACCAACTTTATCAGAGATATCTTCTAATGCGCCGTACTCTCCACTAAAGCTAGTACTACCTTCTGGGTCTAGGTCTTGACGCACTACAAATTCCAAAACAGTCTTGATGTTTCTTCCGCTCAAATCAGACTGGTAGATGTATGCTGCGTGACCTCTTGAGAAAGAGTTAGGGTCTTCTTGAACATACACAAAGTTCTCCGTAACACAGATGTTATCAGGACTTTGCAAGCTAGCCAAGTTTCCGTCAGCGTTGTTAGTATCGGTGTTACCACTGATGATTTGAGTGATTTTTCCAGTTAAAGGAGAATCAGTATCCAACTCCAGTTTGTACACTGTACCCCAATCGTTATAAGTACCTCTTCCAGGACCTCTTCCTGTTACGGCAACGAAGACGTTTCTGTTGTTTGCTGAATCACCTTTTTGGTAATCAACATCTTCAACTCTCATGAACTGTGTAGATTGTACAGCAACACATGCATCTTCCATTTCATTTTTGGTCAATGCCTCACCGCCTTCGATTTTAACGAACTCGAAATCATACGTCTCACCAAAAACCATGTTGGATTCGTTGTACATAACCCCTTCTTCTACTTCCATAGCAACAGGGTTACCATCAGCATCTACTTGACCTGAATCAACAGTTTTCAACTTCAATACATAGATTTCGCCTCCAGTTAAATCTGCATCTCCATTTTCAGAATGATACAATGTAATTTGTCCTTCAGAACCACTGGAATCATCATCACCACCGATAATTACAGTTTCGCCGATGTAAGCACCCTGTGGAAGTGGTACTGCATTTTCCCAAGCGAACTCACCAAGGGCATCCAATCCGAAATCAGCCGTTGGGGTTGGAGAAGCGATATATGGGTCAATACCTTTTACATCGTAGTTAAAGCTTTCAGAAGCTGACAAGAATAAATCTGTGGAACCACCATGAATGTCAGCTTCCCACATCGTTGCAGAACATTGGCGTGCAAAATCCGCAACGCCTGAATTCAATAACCACTCCCCTGAAATTGGTGTCAAATATTTGTCCAACATAATTCTTGAAACGGCGTAATCATCTTCGGAGTTTACTAGGTAGAGATAGCCATCGCTATTGGGGTCTTTAAGCAGGCCGGCTCCATCAGCAGCCCCTACAAATCGGTACCCATTCTCCAATACATCAGTAGAACTAATCATAGAGTAAGCTTCTACAAAGTTGAATTGCGGCTCGATGGCTACCAAGGGCTCTAATGCAGATTTGTTTTCAAAAATTGTGCCTTCGGGCTCGCCGTCATCACCGCCACCGATAAAATCTTCGAGTTGGTCACATGATGTCGCCACAACCAATCCGGACAACAACAATACGTTCTTTAGTGTTCTCATTTGTTTTTAGGTTTAGAAAGAAATTTTTATAGGATTCTTAACAAAAGTACCATCCGGGTGACCCTTACCTTGTTAATTAATCGTGGTGTTAAATGAAACTAAAGTTCATTTTAAGGTTAAATGGTTAAGCCAATGTTATTATTTAGAGTTGATTTGAATAAGCATCCGCGCCTGTTCAATGGAGAAGGATGAAAATAACTTTCCAAGCTTAAAGCAATAGAATGCAACTTATTTATAATCAATGCTTTACATTATTTCGCTCGTTATTTTTCCATTCTTCTTCCTTAAACAAAACTGAAGGTGGAGTTGCAATAAACTCAAGCGCTTCAAGGTCAAATCCCGTAACAAAAGATTTATTTCGACTACCTATTTATAAAGCGGATATGGGCGGAGAAGGAAGCATGTTAAGTGCCATTAAAACGTTAAAGGCGAATAGGGCACTTTTGAAAAAAAGAAAGCACCGGGATAAAAAGGATTTCATTACCTCGGAAAGAACCTTGCTAAATCTTAAAGAATCTACACCAAAAGATTTGGCAAGAATCAAAAGGATGATGCTTCGAGAAAAACGCAAAGACCTGTTGATTTCCATAATCACCATTCTCATTTTGGGGAGTTCAGGGCTTTTATTGTACCTTTTTCTATTCTAATCAGCACCAAAATCTTTTTTTGGTTTAAACTTAAATAATGATACGATGCGTACTCTTCTTGCTCGTTTGGCAGGTTTCTTTTTTTTTAAATGACATCAAGGCGCAAGACTGGGCTAATCTTAGCAAGTATCAAAAAAGCAATACGGAGCTGATGCAATCTGATACAAATCCCATTGACGCTGTTTTTATGGGTAACTCCATTACGGAAGGATGGTACGCACTGCACCCTGACTTCTTCAGCAACCATAAATTTGTTGGACGCGGAATTAGTGGGCAAACCACGCCCCAGATGTTACTTCGGTTTCGACAAGACGTTATTTCCCTCAAACCAAAACGAGTTTTCATTCTTGCGGGAACCAATGACATCGCCGGAAATACTGGCCCTATGACCTTGGAACAAATTCGGGATAACATCTGGTCCATGGCGCAGCTGGCCAAAACAAATGGGATTGAACCTGTAATCTGTTCCGTCTTACCGGCGCAAACCTATCCCTGGCGTCCGGAGAAGCAGCCCGATAAGGACATTCCTGCATTGAACGAACTTCTAAAAGCCTTATGTAAAGATCACAACTATACCTATTTAGATTACTTTTCAGCAATGGATAACGGTGAAAATGGTCTTTCCAAGGATTTGGCTGAAGATGGGGTACATCCTACCGAAAAAGGATATTTGATTATGGAAGCCCAAGTTTTGAAAGCGCTGAAACCCCTACTCTCACAAGAAGAAAAGTAAGCCAATCCTTTGCGGATGAAAGAAGGAAGAGTCAGTATCATCATGCCCTTTCGAAATACGGCGGAATTCCTTTCTGAATGTTTGGACTCCATCTTACAGCAGTCCTACTCCAACTGGGAACTTATCGCCATAAACGACCGTTCCGAAGACAACAGCCTTGACATTTTGAAAGCCTATGCACTTGAAGATTCCAGAATTCAGGTCTACCAAAACGAGGGACAAGGCATTCTTCCTGCTCTTCAAACCGGATACGAAAAGGTTCAAGGTGTATTTATCACACGAATGGATTCCGATGATATCATGGCAACCCACCGATTGCAATGGATGGTTTCTGAGTTGACCAAAAAAGGAATAGGTCATTTGGCTGTTGGACAGGTAAAATACTTTTCCCACAGAGGTATTAGCGACGGCTATCAGAAATACGAATCCTGGCTTAATCAACTTACCGCAAAGGGAACAAACTATGAGGAGCTCTATAAAGAATGTGTGGTCCCCTCCCCTTGTTGGATGGCTTATCGAATGGATTTTGAAAAATGTGGCGGGTTTTCCCATGACCGCTATCCTGAAGATTATGATTTGACCTTCCGCTTTTATGAATATGGATTAGAGGTCATTCCTTGTGACCAAATATTGCTGCAGTGGCGTGATTATGATACGCGCACTTCCCGAACAAGCGAGCATTATGCCCAAAACTATTTTTTGGACATCAAAATGCATTATTTCCTAAAGCTTCATTTCGATGAACAGAAAACACTAGTGGTTTGGGGAGCTGGTTTTAAGGGCAAAACCGTTGCCAAAACCCTAGTTAACCAAAATATTGACTTTGTTTGGTTATGTGACAATCCCAATAAAATTGGAAAGCGCATTTATGATAAAAAACTCTGGCACTTTGAGGTTTTGAGAGATATAAAAAGTCCTCAGAGCATTATTACCGTAGCCAACGCACAGTCACAAATTGAAATACGAGATTACCTGAAGCATCAGGGTTTTGAAAACATGGAAGACTATTTCTTTTTCTGTTGAGTCCCATAATTTTTCTTGTGGAAATTAGTATTCCATTAACGGTAGTTTCTAAGAGCCCGATTGGTAATTATGAATATATTTGCCCCAACGATAATTGATGATGCAGCTCAAACATCCGGAAATTCTATGGGGTCTTTTTCTTCTGGTCATTCCCATAATCGTTCATCTTTTTCAGCTTCGTCGTTTTAAAAAGACTCCTTTTACCAATGTGGCCATGTTGCAGAAAATCATGATTGATTCGCAGCGCGCCAACCAATTGAAAAAGTGGCTCTTATTGTTCACAAGACTGCTCTTACTTGCCTCCCTCATCATAGCTTTCGCACAGCCTTTTACCGCCAAAAATCAATCGGAAAAAGAAAAAGAAACCGTCATTTATCTCGACAATTCCTTTAGCATGCAAGCGCGGGAGAATGGAATAACGCTATTAGAGCAATCCGTGCAAAATTTAATCCGTTATGCAGACCCCGATAGACCGATTCATATTTTCACTAATACCTATTCTTTTTCAGAAGTTACAGTTGGCGAAATCCAGAATCTATTACTAGACATCCCATTCACACATAAACAACTGAACTGGTCAGACATTGTATTAAAGGCCGAATCTATTTTCAGTCGTGCACCAGCCAAAGAGCAAGAGCTCATCGTAATATCAGACTTTAAAGAAAACCTGGGTGCACCTGAAAAACCAGAAGGTTATGCAGGGCGTATTCATTTTGTTAAAGCTGGTGTTGCCGCGGTATCAAACATATCCATTGATTCCATTCAATTGGAAACGCCCAACTCCAGTCAAAAGACTTTAAAGGTATTTGTTTCGGGTTATGGTGAAACTGGCGTGCAACCCCTCTCTCTTCAAAACGGTAATAAACTTCTAGGAAATTCGGCCGTTGAATTCGATGAAGAGAACAGCCGAACTGTGGTTGATTTTTCATTGCCCAACCAAACAGAAATCGACGGACTTTTGAAAGTCTCCGACAATGGATTGGAGTATGACAACCACTTTTTCTTTTCGATAAACCCTCCCCAAACTATTAACGTTCTAGCCATTAACGGAGGTGACGCGAAGTACTTGGAACGTTTGTTTTCTGATGAAAGCTTTGCGCTAAATATCTATGACCTTAGGCAATTGGATTATAGCGCGATTGACACGCAGAACGTTGTAGTCGTCAATGAAATCGAACAGATTCCTGAAGGGCTTCAAAATGTCTTGCGAACTTTTGCCTCTAACGGAGGAAGTTTGATTGTGGTTCCAGCCAAACAAAAAGAAAACTTGAGCTACAACACGTTTTTGTCACTTTTTGGGTCGACGCGATTTTCAGAAACCGTGGAAAACGTCAAACAAATCACCAAAATAGCTTTTGAACATCCAATATATAGAGGGGTTTTCCAAAAACAAGTGAAAAACTTCGAATACCCAGAAACAAACCACTCCTTCACCCTATCGAATCCGACCCAATCAATTTTGTCCTATGAAGATGGTACTCCCTTTCTCATGGGTGGTAATGGTTTCTACCTGTTTACGGCTCCACTAGATGAAAACCACTGTAACTTTAAAAGTTCTCCCCTAATAGTACCCACCTTTTATAATATGGCACTTTCCAGTTTGCGTGTGCCTGTCTTGTACGAAACTATTGGTAATGCTTCCTTCGCAGATATTGATACTAGATTAGATAATGACCAAGTAGTGAACATGACCAAGGATGGTGAAAGTTTTATCCCACGACAACAATCCTTCCCTAATAAAGTCCGTTTATTTTTTGATGCAGAACCACAAGAAGCCGGTACTTATTTTGCAAAAGCAATGGACAGTATCGTTTCAAACGTAAGTTTCAATTATCCACGAACAGAAAGCCAACCAAGCGAGTTGGAAATCAGAGAACAGGACGGTATAAGCCAGCAAGAATCCCTGAATTCGCTTTTCTCATCCTTAGCAGAAGAAAACGAGGTAAGCGCATATTGGAAATGGTTTGTTATTTTAGCGCTGCTTTTGGGACTTGCCGAAGTCATCATCCAAAAAATCATTAAATGAATGTCCTCCTGAAATCCGCTAAAATTGTAGACGCAAGTCAAAAGGATTTCCATTTAGCAGCTTACGATATCCTCATCAAAAATGGACGGATTTCCAAAATTGCAAAATCCATTTCTCCAGAAGGTTCCATACGAACGGTTGAACGTGATAACCTCCATGTAAGTTTGGGGTGGTTGGACACCAGTGTTTGTTTTGGAGAACCAGGGTTTGAAGAAAGGGAAACGCTTGAGAACGGAATGAACACAGCAGCCAAGAGTGGTTTCACAGATATTGTACTCAATCCGAATACGCATCCAAAACCAGATACCAGTTCTGACATAGCTTATTTTGTTGCGCGAAGTCAGCACCATTTGGTGAACCTTCACCCTATGGGATGCCTTACACAAAACGCGGAGGGCATGGCGCTAGCAGAACTGTTCGATATGCATAATGCGGGAGCAGTAGGATTTTCAGACCATAAAGCTTCCTTGACCAACGCAAACCTTATGAAAATTGCGTTGTTGTATGCTCAAAATTTTGAAGGTTTAGTTTTGTCTTTTGCAAATGATAAAGCCATCACGGGTAAGGGTGTAGCCCATGAAGGTGAGGTTTCTACTAAACTAGGCCTAAAAGGAATTCCCGCTCTATCCGAAAGTTTGCAGATATCACGTGATTTATTTTTGTTGGAATATACGGGAGGTAAATTGCATATTCCTACCATATCAACCAAGGAGAGTGTCTCATTGATTGCCGCCGCCAAGAAAAAAGGATTGGATGTAAGTTGTAGCGTTGCCATTCACAATTTGGTGTTTCAAGATAACCGTTTGATGGAATTTGATAGCAATACGAAATCTTTGCCTCCATTACGCTCCCTTTCCGATAGTAAAGCACTCATCAAAGGCGTTCAAAATGGTACAATCGATTTTGTTACCTCAGATCATACTCCTCTGGATATTGAAGAAAAACGTGTGGAATTTGACCATGCGGCATATGGCACCATTGGGTTGGAAAGTGCCTTTGGAAGCTTGATTCCAGTTTTTGGTTTGGAAACAACCATTGCCCTATTGACCAAAGGTCACGACCGTTTTGGAATTGAAAAACCGGAATGGAAAGAAGGTGCGATGGCCTGTATGACGCTATTTGACCCAGATTCATCATGGACCTTTGACAAAGATTCCATTCATTCCAAATCAAAAAACAGCATGTTTGTCGGCCATAGCATGCAAGGAAAAGTATTGGGGGTAATCCATAATGATAAAGTGAAGCTTTGGAACTAAATGCAGCCAAAAGTGGCTGGACCACGGCTATCGTCGCACATATTACTATAGTGGGTTGTCTAATTGCCATGACAATGAACATGGAACCCAGAAATGCTTTCGCCCGATTTCACATCCGCCAAGCTTTTGGTTGCCACTTACTTTACCACGCATTTTCCATCTTTCTAAACTATTCTAACATCAATACAGGTTGGTCTGTACTGTACATCGCCTATTTGTTGGCCATTGGTTTTGGTTTGTGGGGATGCATTTCTTACAAACAAGCAAAATTGCCCATATTGGGTTCCTATTTTCAAAACTGGTTCAAGTTCATTCCTTAATATCCTAAAATGTCCCATACGCTTTCACTTCATCATCTCGTTCGCGAATCCGATACCACTCAAACCCCTTCCCCGGCAATCATAATGCTGCATGGATACGGTAGCAATGAGGAGGACCTGTTTTCTTTTGCTTCAGAATTACCCAAACAGTATACTATTCTTTCGGTACAAGCACCTTATCGATTAGAACCCTTTGGGCATGCCTGGTACGCTATCAATTTTGATGCGGAACAAGGTAAATGGAGTGATGATGCACAGGCAAAAGAAAGTCGCGATAAGATTTCGGTATTTATCGATGAAGCCATTGAAGCCTACCAACTCGATGCCGGGAATGTTACGCTTTTAGGGTTTAGCCAGGGTACTATTTTGAGCTATGCCGTTGCGTTATCCTATCCCGAAAAAGTAAAAAACGTAATCGCATTGAGCGGTTATATCAATGAAAAAATACTAACCGCAGACTACAAGTCCAAAAACCATAAGGGTTTACATATTTATGCCTCTCATGGGCAAGTAGACCAAGTTATTCCTGTGGAATGGGCGCAAAGAGCCCCAACTTTTTTAAAGGATTTGGACATTGACCATCTCTATGAAGAGTTTCCTGTTGGGCATGGGGTGTCGCCTCAAAACTTCTATTCCTTCCGAAATTGGTTAGAACGCCATTAGTGACTTCTGGTGTACAATAAATGGTCCATTACGGTAAAATCTACACCCAAATCTTCTTTCACCTCATACCGAACAAGAAGGTCACCCCAATAGTTTCCATCAGAAAAGTCGGCTAGCAGCCATCGGTGGTTGATAACCTTTATTTTGTTGATTTTGAAATCACTTTGCATGCCTTCATAGGGTACCAAAGGGTTATCTCCTTTTCTTTCATTGGTTTCCAATAATTTATCCGATACGTAATTGGCCGGGCTATTTAGTGGTAGTTCGTCAAAGTAGGCCAAAGCATCATCATTGTTTTCCAAAGTGAAATATTGCTGGTCCAAGAAATCAATCCTCGCTGATTGCAACGAGTCTTTTAATGCTTTGTTTTCCGCTTTGGTTTTATCCAATTCCTCATTAAGGGCTTTCTGAAGATTATTTGCGCTAACAAATTGGAAAAGGGCAATCAATGCTGCAAAAACAAATAAGTACAGGAAAATTTTATGCTTCATGAAAGGGCTACTTTTACTTTAAGATTATCATATGCGAGAAACACATTCTCTGGAAGCTTGGCCTGTACTTCTTCATGAAAACCCAACAAATGGCTTATATGGGTAAAGTACGTTCTTTTGGCACCAATGTCTTCAGAGAATTCCAGCGCTTCTTCTAGATTAAAATGGGAATGATGGGCTTCTTCCCTAAGGGCATTCACAACCAAAACATCCACTCCCCGAATCTTCATGCGTTCTTTTTCATCCATTTTTTTCACGTCCGTGAGATAGGCGAAATCCCCGATGCGATACCCGAATACCTGCAAACGGTTATGGAAAGCTTCTACTGGAATTGCCTGTTGGTCCCCAACAGCAAAGGGTTCGTCATTGGACACGGTATGGATTTGAACCGCGGGGGCACCAGGATAACGGTTTTCATCCGCAAAAATATAATCGAACCTGCGTTTGAGACAATCCAATACCCGTTGATGGGCGTAGATGGGAATATCACCTTGACGAAAGAAAAAGGGACGAATGTCATCAATTCCAGCAGTATGGTCCGCATGCTCATGGGTAAACAGAATACCGTCCAAAGTGGAGACGGAATTGGTCAGCATTTCCTGGCTGAATCCCGCGCCGCAATCAATCACATACCTGAACTCACCCCAACAGACCAAACCCGAACCTCGTAGTCTTTTGTCCTTTGGGGCTTCACTTAAACAAACCGGATGGCGGCTACCAATCACTGGTACCCCTTGCGAAGTTCCAGTACCCAAAAAAGTAATGGTCATACAGTCATCCATTAATTCCAAAATTATAACTTATTTATATATTTAGATTGCTTGAAGAATGTAACTTTGTTTTAATCCTAAAATACAAGCCATGGCTACCGAACCGGCCGATATCAACGCCTTTGAGAACATTCCATCCATTAAGGCGAAAACCCTGAGAATCAATTTAAATCGAAACATCTATGGAACTTTCGCCGAAATCGGGGCAGGCCAAGAAACGGCACGTCACTTTTTTAGGGCGGGTGGTGCTTCAGGAACAATAGCAAAAGCCATGAGCGCCTATGACAAGGCCTTTAGTGATGCGATTTATGGGATTGAAGAAGATGGCCGTTATGTTACCCAATCTAGGCTTCGGAAGATGTTAAACCATGAAATGCGATTGGTTCAAGAACGTGTTGGGCATGAAACCAACCCAAACTATCTTTTCTTTACCTACGCAAACACCGTAGCTACGATTGACTTTTCCAAACGATATAAAGGTCATGGTTGGGTAGGCATTAAGTTTCAATTAGACCCCAAGCAAGAAGAGTTTGACGAGATTATCTTACATGTTCGCTTCAAACAAAATGAAGCGCGGTTACAACAAGAAACGCTTGGGATATTAGGAGTTAATCTTATTTACGGCGCATTTTTCAAGAATGACCGCCCCAAGAAACTATTAAAATACCTGTACGACCATATAGATAAGGATACCGTCGAAATCGACATGGTGAACTTCCATGGTCCGAATTTTAATGAAGTGGATAACCGACTCATGAGTCTGCAGCTTATCCGAAACGGCATGACGGATGCGGTGATGTTTGGACCCGATGGAAACAACCTCCTACCCGCAGCGGTACTCTATAAAAAGAACATCTTGGCCCTACGTGGGAGCTTTAGACCTGTGACCAAGGTGAATATGGATATGTTCCAAAAATCCTATGATATTTTTATCAGGGAACAGACCGTGGAGTATGAAAACACCATCGTGGTGTTCGAAATTACCTTATCAAACCTCAAAGCGTCGGGTGAAATCGATGAGCAAGATTTTATGGACCGGGCGGAATTACTATCCTCTTTAGGGCATACGGTTCTGATATCCAACTTCCAAGAATATTTCAAGTTAGTGGAGTATTTCAACAACTACACCAAAGCTCGTATCGGTTTGACCATGGGTATCAACAACCTTATTGACGTTTTTGATGAAAAATACTATCGTCATCTGAGTGGCGGCATTTTGGAGGCATTCGGAAAGTTGTTTTTCAAGGATTTGAAGGTTTACCTATACCCCATGAAAGACCCAGAAACGGGAAAAATCATGACCAGCAACAACGTAAAGGTGCATCCGCGCATGAAAGAGTTGTACAAATTCTTTAAATACAATGGCAAGGTGATGGATATTATTGACTATGACCCTGACATCATGGATATCTTTTCGAGGGAAGTATTACGTCGTATCACCCAAGGTGAAGAGGGTTGGGAAGAAATGCTACCAGAAGGTATTGCTGAAATTATTAAAGAAAAGAAACTGTTTTTACGAAAAGAACATACGGAAAAAGAAGAAGCATAAAAAAAGGCACCTTAACGGTGCCTTTTTTAGTTCAGCAGCTGTGCTGCATGGTCTTTGGTTTTCACTTTTTCGATAACTTTTTCGATAACACCTTCCCCATCAATCACAAAAGTAGTGCGATGCAAGCCATCATATTCTTTCCCCATAAATTTCTTAGGGCCCCAAACACCGAAGGTTTCAATCACGGTATGGTCTTCATCGGCCAAAAGAGGGAACTGAAATTCATATTTCGATTTGAAGTTGGCTTGTTTTTTCTGGCTATCCTCGCTTACCCCCAACAATTCATAGCCCTGCTCCTGCAAAAGGCTGTAATTGTCTCTTAAATTGCAAGCCTCAGCAGTGCAACCAGGTGTATTTGCCCTCGGATAGAAGAAAACAACCAATTTTTTACCTTTGTAATCAGTCAAATTAACCGTATTTCCATCTTGGTCCTTTGCGGAAAATTCAGGTACTTTATCACCAACTTTTAACATGTTCATCGCTTGGAATATTTTATATTGTTTAATAATTATTTCATAAAGTTAAACAAAATATGACGAAAAAGGAGAAGGTAGTCTTTGCAATTGAAAAATTAGAGGAACTATATCCCAAAATTCCGATTCCTTTAGACCATAAGGACCCCTATACCTTATTGATTGCCGTACTAATGTCGGCCCAAAGCACCGATGTTCGGGTGAATCAAATTACACCACTCCTTTTTGAACGGGCCGATAACCCTTACGCCATGGTCAAACTTTCCGTAGAAGAAATTCGGGATATCATTCGCCCGGTAGGTTTATCTCCCATGAAATCAAAAGGAATTCATGGTTTATCCGAAATTTTGATTGAAAAGTACAATGGTGAAGTCCCTTCTGATATCGCATTGTTGGAAGAACTTCCTGCTGTTGGACACAAAACCGCAAGTGTTGTGGTCTCCCAAGCCTTTGGCATACCCGCCTTCCCAGTGGATACCCATATTCATCGGCTCATGTACCGATGGGGTTTTAGTAACGGAAAAAATGTAGTGCAAACGGAAAGGGATGCGAAACGGCTGTTTCCAAAGGAGCTTTGGAACAACTTACATCTTCAAATCATTTGGTATGGTCGGGAATACTCCCCAGCGCGCGGATGGAATTTGGAAAACGACATCATAACCAGCACCATTGGGCGGAAAACTGTGCTTAATGCATACTACAAAAACAAAAAAAGCCGCTAAATAGCGGCTTTTTTTAAATCTTTCTTCAACCCTAATTCAAAGTAACTTCAAATTTGTGGTTGTCACAGTCTACTACCTTGAACGATTGCGAATAACTCAGTAAAAAGTCAATCGTTTTTCGGCTGGATTTGAAAGACCGTGTGATTTTTTGTTCTTCAGAGTAAATATTTTCCATATTCCAGCATTAATGTTACACTAAGGATAACGCAGCCAGAATCGAAATATTGCGGTACTCGTTGGAATGCCAATTAATTCGTTAAAACGATATTATGGCGGTCTACTATCTTTCTTAGGTTAATCAAGGCGTACCGCATGCGGCCTAAAGCCGTATTGATACTCACTCCTGTATTTTCGGAAATCTCCTTGAAACTCATGTCTTTATAGATTCTCATGATAAGAACCTCCTTCTGGTCTTCTGGCAATTCATCAATGAGATAGGTCAAATCCCTATCGATTTGGTCTTTGATGATTTGTTTTTCGGCATTAAGCTTATCGTCTTTGATTACCGAAAAAATATTGAAGTCTTCACTCCCTTCAAACTTGGGCATTCTTTTATTCTTACGAAAGTAATCAATGATAAGGTTGTGTGCGATTCGCATAACCCAAGGCAAAAATTTACCTTCCTCACTGTAAGAACCTCTCTTGAGCGTTTTAATGACTTTGATAAAAGTGTCTTGAAAAATGTCTTCTGCAACATCCTTATCAAGAACCTTGGAATAAATAAAGCTGGAAATTCTTTGGTTGTAGCGGTTGATAAGTACCTCTAGGGATTTTTCGTCACCTGAGATGTATTGCTTAACGAGTACTGAGTCTTCGATTTGTAGTTCCATACAAATTACTTTTTTTGGTTAAACCTAAAGTCCCCTTCCTTACAGAAAAGACTCTATGCTAATTAGTTAATGGTAAAAAAGTAATTATCGCTGTATAGGCCTATCAGGTTTTTAATTACAACTCAAAGATAGAAAAATCACATGCCCATGAAAAAACTTATGTTGTGATTTGAGCATTTTTAGATGTTAACTCATTCAATATACGTATTAACTACGGTCTATTGTATCTTTACGGTTCTAATTTTAACAAATGACCTCCGTTACGGAAATTGATTCCAAGAAGAACATTATCATAAAAGGAGCCAAACTCCATAACCTTAAAAACATTGATGTCGTTATTCCGCGAAACAAGCTCGTGGTGATTACTGGATTGTCTGGTTCCGGTAAGTCTAGCTTGGCTTTCGACACTTTATATGCGGAAGGGCAAAGACGATATGTAGAGAGTCTTTCGTCCTACGCGAGACAATTTTTGGGCAAATTGGACAAACCCAAAGTAGACTACATAAAAGGTATTGCCCCAGCCATCGCCATAGAGCAAAAAGTAAATTCCACTAATCCAAGGTCTACCGTAGGAACGACCACTGAGATTTATGACTATCTGAAGTTGTTGTATGCCCGTATTGGCAAAACTATTTCCCCTATTTCCGGGAAACCGGTAAAAAAACATACGGTAACGGATGTTACCACTCATATTAAAACACTCGAGGAGGGCACAAAGCTTTTATTGCTTGCACCAGTAAACCTGTCCGAAGATAGAGACCCTATAAAATCACTACAGTTGTTTTCAAAGCAGGGTTACGCGCGAATCAAGTATGAGTGAAATGTATATCGTATTGACCTAGCCTCAGAAGATATGTGAAGAACGTTCGATTTGGTCGTAGACCGTATCGTGGTAAAGAATGATGAAGATTTCTTCAACCGTTTGGGCAATGCTGTAGATAACGCCTTCTTTGAAGGAAAGGGTAAGTGCGCCATTGAGAATTTGGAAGACGGAAAGACCATAGCGTTCAGCAATCTATTCGAATTGGATGGCATGAAGTTTTTGGAACCCAACGTGCATTTATTTAGTTTCAACAATCCCTACGGTGCCTGTCCTAAGTGCGAAGGGTATGGCGATGTTATCGGTATTGATGCTGACTTGGTCATTCCAAATACAGCCCTTTCAGTTTTTGAAAATGCTATATTTCCTTGGCGCGGAGACAGTATGGGGTGGTACCGCGACCAATTGGTAAATGCAGCCTATAAATTCGATTTTCCCATTCACAAGCCTTGGTATCAATTAACAGACGAACAAAAACAACTCGTGTGGGATGGAAACGACCATTTTATTGGTATCCATAAGTTTTTTGAACAGCTCGAAGAGAAAAGCTATAAAATTCAAAACCGCGTAATGCTTTCGCGCTATCGCGGAAAGACCAAGTGCCCAGTGTGCAATGGTAGGAGACTTCGAAAAGAAGCCAACTACGTTCGTATCCAAGACAAGTCCATATCCGATTTGATTGAATTGCCCATTGACAAGCTCATCGCTTTTTTTGACGCCTTGGAACTTTCTGAGCACGATGGACAAATTGCGCAAAGACTACTGAAGGAAATTACAAGTCGTTTGGGCTTTTTATCCAAAGTAGGGCTGAGCTATTTGACCTTGAATCGAAAATCCAATTCACTGTCAGGGGGTGAAAGCCAACGCATCAATTTGGCTACTTCTTTAGGTAGTAGTTTGGTAGGTTCCATGTATATCTTGGATGAACCCAGTATTGGTTTGCACCCGAAGGATACAGAGAATCTTATTGAGGTACTTTGTTCCTTAAGGGATTTGGGAAATACAGTTATCGTGGTAGAACACGACGAAGACATTATGAAAGCGGCAGACGAAATCATTGATATTGGTCCGGAAGCTGGAACTTTGGGAGGTGAAGTGGTCGCCACTGGAGATTTTCCTACTCTGATTGCATCCGATTCGCTGACGGCAAATTACCTAAATGGCTCTATGGAGATTGAACTGCCCCAAAAAAGGCGTACCTCCAAGAATCATATTAAGGTGGTCGGTGCTCGAGAAAACAATCTCAAAAATATTGATGTAACCTTTCCCTTGGATATGCTCACGGTAATCACCGGGGTATCTGGTAGCGGTAAAAGCACCTTGGTCAAACGAATCTTATATCCTTCCATTCTAAAAGAAGTTGGGGGCTATGGCGAAAAAGCGGGCCAGTTCACCAAAATTGAAGGAAAATATAGCCATGTTAAGCATGTAGAGTTTGTGGACCAAAACCCTATTGGTAGGTCTTCGCGTTCGAATCCCGTAACCTATATCAAAGCCTACGATGATATTCGAAGCCTATTTGCAGCGCAGAAACTCAGTAAAATTAGAGGGTATCAAGCCAAACATTTCTCTTTTAATGTGGATGGCGGACGCTGTGAAAAGTGCAAAGGTGAGGGTGTGATTACTGTAGAAATGCAGTTTATGGCCGATGTGCACCTAGAATGCGATGCCTGCGGCGGGAAACGATTCAAGAAAGAAATATTAGAGGTACAGTTTGAAGGAAAAAACATAGATGACATTTTAAATATGACCATCGATGAAGCTATTGTTCATTTTGAAACCTACAAGCAAAACAAAATTGTATCCAAATTACGACCGCTTCAAGATGTAGGATTGGGTTATGTCACGTTGGGACAGTCTTCCTCTACCCTATCTGGCGGTGAAGCACAGCGAATCAAATTAGCTTCGTTTTTGGTGAAGGGAGAAACCAAAGAGAAGGCCCTCTTTATCTTTGATGAACCAACTACAGGACTTCATTTCCATGATATCAAGAAATTGCTCAAATCTTTTGAAGCCCTTATTTCAAAAGGGCATTCGGTGATTGTTATTGAACATAATATCGAACTCATCAAATGTGCCGATTATATTATTGATTTAGGTCCCGAAGGAGGAGAAAATGGTGGGCATCTGGTTGCGGAAGGTACTCCAGAAGAAATTGTAGGAAATAAGGACTCCGTTACCGCCCGATATCTTTCAGAAAAAATATGAGTTTTTGGGATTAATCGAGTGTAACAATTAGTTATTGTTGTTCTCCCTTAATAAAACCTAAAACCATGTTAAAAATATCTCCTTTTAGACTAGCAACGCTTTTGCTAGCCCTTATCGCCTCTTGCAATCCGAAACAACAACCAAAGGAAGAGACCTCTCAAACAGTTAACCCTTTGGACACTCTAAAATCTCCTCGTGACTTCTACCCTAAAGAACGAGCGCAGGTCTTGGTGGTGGGCTCATTTCATTTTGAATATCCTGGACTAGACAAACACAAAGCCAAGGATGACAATAAAATTGATGTACTCGAAGAACCCAAAAAAAGCGAATTAAAAGCTTTAACGGACTACATTACCAAATTCAAGCCTAACAAAGTGGCCATTGAAGCCCGTCCGAAATGGAATACCATGGACAAGTACCGGGGGTACAAAAATGGCGAATATGCCGATAAGCGAGACGAACGATACACCATCGCCATGCAAGTAGCTTCAAATATGGGATTGGATACGTTATATGCTGTTGACACCAACAGTCTTTCTGATGACTTGTATAAAAAAGATTCGATGTTGGTCAAATCACTTACCGATAAAATCGATTGGGATGCCCCAGACCCCTATTGGGATATGGCAACTGGCTATTTGGACTATAAAGACGCTGTAATTCCCAACATGCATCTTTTAGACTATTTTAAATACATGAATTCGGTGGAAGCCCATCGTGCAAACTACGGTCTTTATCTTACAGGGACTATGGGCAAAGCGGATGGGCAGACCGCAGATAACCTTTCTATGTGGTGGTACAATCGAAACCTTAGAATCTTCTCAAAATTAGTTGGATTAACCGAAGGACCAGAGGATAGAATCATAGTAGTTATGGGAAATGGTCATGCCTCGCTATTGCGACATTTATTTGAAGCTTCTCCCCAGTATGATTTTGTAGAGTTCTCTTCTTTAGATGAGTAATTCTCTATAAGATGCTGTTTTACAAATACTTAAATATAAATTGATTTTTTTGGCACGCTGTTTGGTTACTACTTTATGGATTGTAAATAATTACAATTCGGAACTTAAAACAAAAGGATATGAAAAAAGTAGTACTCATAATCGCAGCGGTTCTGTTTTCAACAGCACACACTAAAGCTGCAACAGGTTTGGGCTATGGAAATTCCTTTATTTTCGTTGAAAATGGAGTAACATTTTCCGTATACCCTGATGGAGAATTCGATTTCTTTATCGATAATCAAGTTAATGTAGGTGTTGATGCACGATTTGGTAATGTTGGGGTTACGTTTAATTCCGGTTTCAACTATAATCCTTTTGTGCAATACGATGACTACGGTGCGGTAATCCAAGTCGAAAACGTTCCTATCTTCTACGACTTTTACGGTCGTGTGTCACAAATTGGTGGTGTCGATGTCTTGTATAGAAACAACCGGGTTCGAAGATTTGGTTGATTAACCGTATGCTATAACGGAGGTGTGTTTAGCCACCATACGGGAGTCATCAACATTTATAATAGAAGGTATGTGTACCGTCCTTTCCATAGGTTCTTTATTCGACCTGCAATCGGATTCTGTAATGTGTACACCAGACCGTATAGAAGATTTTATACACCAGTTCGATATACCTATTATAGACCATATCGCAATAATTTCAGAAGAGGTTATGTACGTGTTGGAAAGACCTACAGACATGGTAGAAATGTGAGAAGGTCCAATATCTATAGAAATGACAATCGAGTTGCGGTGCGAAATGAAGTAAGACGTTCCAATCGAAACGTAGTGAACAATGCGAATGGAAGAAGGTCTAATGTAAACCGAAACAGTACGGTTCGAAGAAGTAACTCCACTGTCTCGCGTTCCAATGGCAACACTACAGTTCGAAGAAGCAATACGACCGTAGCACGTTCCAATGGGAATAGAAATACTACGGCACGAAGAAGTAACACGAACGTAAACAGGTCCAACAATGCGACCACACGTTCTAGTCGTAACAATGACAGTGCTATCCGAAATAGTGATTATCGTAGAAGCAATACGACCCAGCGAAGTGTCGCCAAAAGAGATACGCAAAGGTCTTCTAACGTAAGAAGCACCACGCGCAGGGAAGTAACGTCTACCCCTAGAAGCACCACGGTAAAACGTACAACGACACGTACGTATAAAAAACCGAATAACACTTCTAGGAGTACGGTAAACCGGAGTGGTAACACGAACCGAACCGTAAAGCGTTCCACGTCAACGGTAAAAAGAAGTTCTGGTAACACTTCATCAAGAAGAAGTAATTCATCGAACTCAAGGTCAAGAAGCCGTAGAGTTCAGTAAAAATAGTTTTTAGGTTGGTTAGTTGTTTACCCTGTGGTTGGATTCATCCGCCACAGGGTTTTTTTTGCCTAAACTTTCTACGCTGATTCGTCTCGCTTGAGCCATCGTGATAAGTATCCTGTCACATCTTCCGAAAGTTCAAAACGAAATAGAATACCCACGTACATCACACCAATGATTGCAGATTTCAAAAGAATATTCACAATGGGATGAAATCCAAAATCGAAAATACCAAACAAGACTGCCAGTAACAATAGTGCCCAAAACACCCTAAATGTAGCTCCTGTAAAAGGAATCATGCCAAACTTGACCTTTACAAAAACAAGTTTCGCCAAATTGAAAATTCCTATAGCAGTAAAACTGGCTATAGCAGCGCCTTCGATACCATATATGGGTATCAAAATCCAATTTAAAATAATGGTCAAAATTGCCAACCCCACTCCAAAAAGAAGAATAGTCTTATAATATTGGGAGTTATAAAGTATGGAGTTGATGTTCCCTAAAACAGAATCAAAAACCTTGGCCAGACCAATAAGAAAAACAACTAAGGTGCCATCACGATAGGTTTCGGGTAACAGCAAGAAGAAATCTTTTAAATTGAGCATAATCAACAAAAAGACAATACCTGAAACGATAAATAGGGTAAGCGACGTTTTTTGGTATAACCGCGTCAATCCAAATGAATCGCCTTCTGCCATCAAATTGGCCGTCAACGGGTACGTAATCTGATGCATCGCCCGAGAAGGCACTATGACCACGGTTGCAATGTAAACGGCTACGCCATAATAGGCTACATTTTCAATTTCCTTGAATTGATTAATCATCACTTTATCAATTTCCAATAAAATCAAGGCAGCAGAACCTCCCAAAATAATGAGCAAGCTATATAGCATAACCTCCCTGAAGTTATCAGGCAATATGAAACGCCAACGAATCGGGTGCAATAGCACCGCATAAATGCCCATAATCAAGGTGCGCAAAAGATACAATCCCACAAGACAAATAAAAAAGAGGGATAAATCAATAGTTTCTAAGTAGAATAGAAGCAAAAGTACGGTTACCCCTACTCTACCAAAGACCTCCTTCATGAGGTTACCAAAAGCAGATTTCAACTGCACTTTGCTCCAAGCAAAAAACACTTCAAAATAGGCCATGGCGGCACCAACCCAGAAAACATGCCATAAATAGTCTTGAACCAAGGCGTTTTGAGAGGACAAGGCTTTGGCGATACTTCCTTGAAAAAGCAGCAATAGCACTAAAACCGATATAATTCCCAAAAGCGGAACCCCCAACATGGTAGTTAAAAAACCAGCTCGTGAATCTTCGGAATAGGTATTGTAGAACTTCACCAGGGTATTATGGACCCAAAACGCCATCAAAGGCATTAAAATCGCACCGGAAGCTAAGATGAAAGTTACCAATCCATAGTATGCATCAGGCAATATCTTGGTATATAAAAACACCGTATTGATGGCCCCAAAGGCAAAGCCTATATAGGTGCTGGCCATATTTTGCAAAGATTGTTTTAAGACGATTCCCATCGTATGATATTTGCCAAGGTTTCCGTCAATTGTCGCCTATGATATTGTTCGATATTCTTCGGATTGGCGACCAAACGCTTTTCTTGATATCGGGAAAACCATTCCAAAAGTACTGTGTTTAGTTCGGTCGTATCTTCTGGGGTGAGAAAAGTTCCGGATTCAGTTGCTTGCACCATAATCCCTGCCTCCCATCCGTTTGGACCAATTGCCAAAATGGGCCGCTGCGCCGCAAAATATTCAAACAACTTTCCGGGAATGATGCCAGCCGTTTGTGCACTATCTATCTCTAACAGCAATAATAGCTGCGCCTTTCGCTGTAGCTGCAAAACTTCTTGATGGTTCAAATACCCCTTAAAGTCAACATAATCCGCCAATCCATGTTCCGCTAAACTGTCCTTGACTTCATCTCCCACAACCCCTACTAATTGAATCTTTAGTTTTTCCGCAAATAGCTCATTTGTCTGCACCAATTCTTGCAAAACGGTCCATAACCGTGTTGGATTTCGGTCGGTCAATAATGACCCGATATGCGCAATGGTAAAGTCTTCATCCAATGCCATGGTATATGGGTTATCCTCATAGCCATTGGTTACCAATTCAATAGGTTTTGAAGTGATGTTTTCAAATTCTAAACGCGTTGCTTGGCTGGTGACCACAATTTGGTCGGCTGATGATAGCACTTTACGCTCCAAGTCCTTGTGCTTTTGCTGTGAAGCTTTGGACAATCGCAGTTTTTCATGGTAGCCAATACTGGTCCACGGGTCCCTAAAATCAGCAATCCAACGGATGTCCAATTTGTCTTTCAATCCAAGTCCAATCAGATGGACGCTATGCGGAGGCCCAGTGGTAATTACAGTCCCTATTTTCTGTTCTTGTAGATACGACCCTAAAAAATCCAGGGAAGGTTTCACCCATGCCACACGTGCATCGGGTATAAAAAGATTTCCTCGAACCCAAAGCAATATCTTTTCAAGAAACCCCTGCTTCTTTTTCGCAATCATTCCCCTACTAATGGTTTGGGTTTTGGATTTGGATAAGAGTGAAGCCCACCGGTAGGGCTCGCGAATCTTTTTTCGCAGTACGGTAACACCTTTGGGAATTTCTTCCACAAGCTTATCGTCGATTATGGGATACGAAGGGTTTTCTGGGACATACAGTACGGGTTCAATGCCAAACTCCGGTAAATATTTTACAAATTTGAGCCAGCGCTGAACGCCTGGTCCACCAGCAGGAGGCCAATAATAGGTAAGAATCAATACTTTTTGCATCAAGTATCTTTTTTCTGGACTTTTTTACGAAGTGAAAAACCTGCTCCGCCCAACACGATAAGTCCTAACAAAATACAACTCGCCAAAGTAATCTTGCTACCCGTTTCCACAACTGGCGGTACAAATGCAAATTCGATGGTATGTTCCCCTGAAGGCACATTCAGACCTCGAAGCGCGTAGTTCACGCGATAATGCTCTACAGGTTTTCCATCCATCTTTACTTCCCAGCCCTTCGGATAGTGCATCTCGGAAAACACCGCAAAACCATCGTATATATTTTTGGTGCTGTATTTTAGATAATTCGGTTGGTATTCATCCAAGGTGATGACGGCAGTCGAATCCTGCTCAAAACTGCGCTTTACCAATCTGGGGTAAAGGGTCGTGTTGATTACCGCTTCGGAATCTGAATCAAAGTCAGATAATGCATTAATTTCTTCATCGGAACTGTTTACGGGTGTGATGCGCTGCACAAACCATGCATTACCGTTCGCGGCATCGTTCAAGGCCGGAAAGCTATTTCCTTCCTCGTCCTGTTGAATAATGTATTTCACGTTGAGCATATCCAGTATCTCAATGTTGTTTTGATACAATTGATACTGAAACAAATCCTGAAGGCGTTTTGGTTTCGCGGCATGATACCCTCCAATAGATTTATGAAAGAAGGAAGTTCTAGCGCCATTCAATTCCTCTTGCGGGTCAAATACCCTAAAAATCCCTTTGTCTTGATGAATCATCTCATCAATTTGCGACTTTTGAAAAGGAGTGCTTATTCTGCGTTGACGGACAAAATCGTCATCATTGACATACCTTCGGTTTACGCCTCCCAAATCCAATACGAGTAGTAACCCAATACCAACAGCTGCTATGTTGATGTTGATTTTCTCCTTTATCCAAAGCCATATCACTACAGCGGTCAACAACACAAAAAGCAAAGAACGTAGTGTGTCATTTACATAAACTGACTTTCTATCCCCTACTATCATCGACATTAACTCATCTCCAAAACCATTTCGATAAACTTCATCGTTAAGCCCTTCAAATCGAAACACAGCTTTCATTACCAAAATGAAAACCCCTAGGCCTATCGCTACAGCGAAGCCCCATTTAAGTCCTTTTAGAAGTTCTTTGTTTTTTGCTTTTCTGCGATAAATCTCCCGTAAACCCAAAATTCCTAGAACGGGGATGCAAAGTTCGAGCACAACTTGTATGGAGGAAACCGCTCTAAACTTATCGTAAAGCGGAAAGTAGTCAATCATGAAATCGGTGAGCAGCGAGAAATTCTTACCCCATGAAAGTAGAAGGGATAAAATCGCACCACCCAACAACCACCATTTGTGTTTGCTTTTCACCAAGAACAGTCCCAAAAAGAATAGAAAAAACACCACGGCGCCTACGTAAGCTGGAGCGGCAACTCCAGGTTGTTTTCCCCAATACAGCGGCAAACCACTTGAAAATTCCAACGCACGGGAAGAGGGCAACCCTTGTCCCACTAAAAACTCATATGCCTTAGAATCCTTTCCGAGGTCTTCACCAGCAGAACTACCACCAAAGAGGCGGGCCGAGAAAAGATTCAAAGATTCTGCTATTCCATAACTATATCGGGTAATGTATTCTTTGTCCAACCCTTCGGTTGAGGGTTTTGGTGTGCCATCAGGCGACAATTTAAGTTCAGAAGTACCCCGTGTGCTCCAATCGGCGTATTCTTTGGTTGACAGCAAACTGGTTGCATTGGTTGCAAAGGCCAATACTACGGCCACTAAGAGCAATCCTACGGAAACCCCAAAATGTTTGAGTTGCTTTTGCTTAATGGCATAAATCAAATAGACCAACCCCAAAATCAGCACCAATAGCCCAAAATAATAGGTCATTTGAAAGTGGTTCGCATTGATTTCAAGAGCCATGGCCAAAGCAGTAAGTACGAATCCCAGAAAATACTTTTTTCGAAAGACCAATATGATACCTCCGAAAACCATGGGAATGTAGCCTAAAGCATGTGCTTTTGCATTATGCCCTACTTCAAGAATGATAATCAGATAGGTAGACAATCCAAAGGCCAAAGCCCCTAGTATGGCTAGTCGATAATCGGTTTTTAAGCACAACATCAAAACATAAAATCCAACCAAATAAAGAAAGAGATAATCCGTGGGTCGAGGCATGAACCGAATGGCCCTATCCAATTGTTTGATGTAGTTGTGTGGAAAATTAGCTCCTAATTGATAGGTAGGCATTCCGCCAAAGGCGCTATTGGTCCAATACGATTCCTCACCCGTCAAGGCCTTAAAATCATTACGTTCCTTGGCCATACCGCTGTATTGGGCAATATCAGACTGAAATAGAGCCTTGCCTTGTAAAACGGGATAGAAATACAACAAGGAGGTTAGCGCAAAGAAAAGTAGGACCAGTAAATGCTTGATAATCGACTTTACCGAAAAGGCCATGAACTATTTTTGAGACACAAAGATTACGGAATTTCTTCAAAATCTATGTATTCTCCAACTTTTTTTGAGGGCTTTCTTTGGGCGGGCCTGGAATGAATTGTGGTTTCACCGTCACGATTTGTTTTTTGATAATCCGAAGTCTGTGATTGGTATGCTTGGCCTGTGAACTTCTGCTCGGCCTTTTTCATGGCGAAAGCAAAGAGCTTTGGTCCAAACCACCGTAACAGTAATTTCAAGGAGTAGTATACTAAGACCAGTATTAAAATCGTTGTCAATAAAACCATATAACACTTACAATTGCATCAAAATTACTTAGTTAGTCATCTCATTAGCGCTAATGTATCTTAAAATAGTATTAAAATAAGTTATATGGATTTCAAGTTCCTTCGGGTCTTCACCACATTATTATGCATTTTTCCCTTGCTGACCTATGCGCAGTACACGGATGTAATCAACTCCAACCGACCAGGTCGTGCCGTGAGTGCCTATGCCGTAGGAAGGAATGTAGTGCAGGCAGAAATAGGACTTCTGTATGAACAACAAGACAATGGTGACCTCAATAGGACTTCTGTATGAACAACAAGACAATGGTGACCTCAATACAGACTCCAATATCTTCGGTACGGATGTATCCTTGCGATATGGTTTTCTTTTTGAGCAACTTGAAATCGTTTACGAAGGTTCTTTTATCAGTCAGAATATCACTTTTGCAGAGACAGGCGATAGTGACCGACTAACGGATTTTTCCAGAAACCGGGCCGGAATAAAATATTTGATATTTGACCCTTTCAAAAATCCCGAACGAAACAAACCAAATCTGTATAGCTGGCGGGCCAATAATGTTTTTCAATGGAAAAATTTGATTCCTGCTGTTTCCCTTTATGCCGGAGCCACCTTTAACTTAGGAGATAATCCGTTTTATGTAGGAGACCCTACTGTGGCCCCTCGAGGAGCTATTTCCGCACAGAGTAGGTTATCCCCACGTTTTGTTTTGATTACGAATGTAGCCTATGACCGCATCGGGACAGATTTCCCAGAATGGAGTTATGCCGTTTCGGTAACGCATGCGTTTCGCAACCCTAAATGGAGCGTATTCCTAGAAAACCAAGGGTTCAAAAGTGACCGTAATTCCGATGTCTTGTTACGGACTGGTATCGCGCATCTCTTCAATCAAGACTTTCAGGCTGATTTCCACGTAGGAAGCAACTTCAAAAACAGTCCATCACGGATTTTTGGTGTCTTAGGCTGCTCCTATCGCCTTGATTTTCATAAAGATAAATTGGTTCAGATAGAAGATGCCAATAGTTCAGAAAATAAAAAAATCAAGAAACAAAACTTTAAAAAGAATCGCAAGCGTGTGAAGCGGGCGAAAAGAAAGGCGAAGAAAGAAAAGAAAATCGAAGAAGATTTCTGATTTTCATTCTGTAGATTTCTTCACTCTTGGGAATATTGTTATTATTGGCTCCTAAAAGCCATAGATGATAACGGTACAGGAGGTACATTCCAAAGAAGACTTCAAGCGTTTCGTTAAGTTCCCTTTTTCCTTATACAAAGGTTCCAAATACTGGGTGCCTCCAATTATCAATGATGAGTTGGAAACTTTCGACCGAGAAAAGAATCCAGCATTTCAGAGTGCTGAAGCCAACTTTTTTCTTGCGCTGCAAGATGGAAAAGTAGTAGGCCGTGTAGCGGCTATCATCAATCATATCGAAATCAATGAACAGAAAATCTCCAAAATGCGTTTTGGCTGGTTTGATTTTGTTGATGACATAGAAGTTTCCAAACTTTTGTTGGAAAAAGTGGCCGAAATTGGACGCGAAAATGGTTTGCAATATATGGAAGGTCCTGTTGGCTTTTCAAATTTGGACAAGGTAGGCGTACTAACGGAAGGATTCGACCATATTGGCACCATGATTACTTGGTACAATCACCCTTATTATGTGAAACATTATGAGGCGCATGGTTTCGTCAAAGAAAAAGAATATCTCGAAAACAAATTTCTTTTTGAAGCAGCCGACCCCAAGATTTTTTACAAAGCTAATTTGCTCATCAAAAAACGATATGGTCTCCGCGCACTAAATTTTACCAAAAGTTCTGAAATCATGCCTTGGGTTGATAAAATGTTCGACTTGTTCAATGAGTCATATGCGCAACTTTCATCTTTCGTCAAGATAACCGATGTACAAAAGGAGTACTTCAAAAAAAAATACATCAACTTCATTAACCCAGAGTATATTAAGTTCGTAGTGACGGAAGACAATGAACTGGTTTCGTTTAGCATCGTAATGCCCTCTTTTTCCAAAGCACTTCAAAAAGCGAAAGGCAAAATCTTTCCGTTTGGATTATTTCACCTTCTTAAAGCCAGAAGAAGCAGCAAGGACGTGATTTTTTATTTGATTGGGATTCACCCTAGTTATCAAAACAAAGGGGTGACAGCGATAATTTTCAACGAATATTACTCGACTTTCCGGCAAAAAGGTATTGTCAATTGCATTCGAACACCTGAACTCTCTGACAATACTGCGATTCGTCAATTGTGGAAGCACTTTGACCCTGTTACCCACAAAAAAAGAAGAACCTACCGTAAGACGCTTTAGTCTTCCCTGTAGGTTCTGTATAAAATTGTGTTTTAAAAACTACTCGCCCATAGCAGCGGCAACCGCTGCAGACAAACGCTTATAGGTTCCATTTTGCAATCGCTCACGAATGGCAGAGAACGCATCCAAGGTTTCCACGATATCCTTCATGGTATGCGTAGCCGTTGGAATCATTCGTAGTAGAATCAATCCTTTAGGAATAACAGGATATACCACAATAGAGCAGAAAATGCCATAGTTCTCACGCAAATCTTTTACCAAAGCCATCGCCTCTGGAATACTACCGTTAAGATAAACAGGTGTAACACAGCTAGATGTAGTTCCAATATCAAAACCACGTTTTTTCAATCCGTTCTGTAAGGCGTCTACATTTTCCCATAGTTTGGCTTTCAACTCTGGCATAGTGCGCAACATATCCAATCTTTTCAACGCTCCTTTGACATAAATCATGGGTAATGATTTCGCGAACATTTGTGAGCGAAGATTGTATTTTAAAAAGTCAATGATTTCTTTATCGGCTGCCAAGAATGCGCCAATACCTGCCATGGATTTGGCGAATGTGGCAAAGTATACATCAATATCGTCTTGAACGCCTTGCTCCTCACCTGCTCCTGCACCAGTTTTTCCTAAGGTTCCAAATCCGTGGGCATCATCAACCAGAAGTCTAAATTTGAACTTTTCCTTTAGCGCAACGATTTCCCTAAGTTTTCCTTGCTCACCGCGCATTCCGAAAACCCCTTCAGATATTACTAGAATACCACCGCCCGTTTCTTGGGCCATTTTTGTAGCGCGTTCCAAGTTTTTCTCCAAGCTCGCTACATCGTTGTGCTTGAACGTAAAACGTTTTCCCACGTGTAATCGCACCCCGTCAATAATACAGGCGTGACAATCCACATCGTAAACGATAATATCATCTTTGCTCACCAAGGCGTCAATGGCAGACATAATTCCTTGGTAACCAAAATTTAAAAGGTAAGCGGCCTCTTTGTCTACAAATTGAGCCAATTCATTTTCCAATTGTTCGTGGTAATCGGTATGCCCACTCATCATTCTGGCACCCATAGGGTATGCCGAACCGTGTTCATACGCTGCGTCCCCATCAACTTTTTTGACTTCAGGCAAATTAGCCAATCCCAAATAGTCGTTCACACTCCATGTAATGACTTCTTTTCCCTGAAATCGCATTCGGTTGGAAATAGGACCTTCCAACTTTGGAAAAACGAAATACCCTTCGGCCTGGGAAGCCCATTTCCCTAAAGGGCCTTTGTTTTCAATGATTCTGTCAAATAAATCTCTCATCTACCTCTCAAATTGTTTCAACTGCAAAAATATAGATTTTTACAATTCCTTTGCAATGCCTGTAAGGCATAAAAAAACGGTAATGAAAACATTACCGTGTATCCTAAATCGCTAGTAGCGATTATTTTATGTAATCTACTTTCTCTTGTTCAACGGTTTTGGACGCATCAAGGAAGCCTTGGTTTTCCATCCAAACGTCGCTGTATACTTTGCTCATGTAACGTGAACCGTGGTCTGGAAAAACAACCACAACATTGCTGTCTTCGGAAAATTCACCTTCTTCATTCAGTTGGTAAACCGCCTGCATGGCTGCTCCTGTGGTGTATCCTCCGAAAATACCTTCGGTTTTCGCGACTTTTCGCGCCATATGGGCACTATCATCATCTTTTACCTTAGTGTAGCTATCAATAGCTTCAAAATCCGTAGCGGTTGGAATTAAGTTTTTCCCTAACCCTTCAATACGATACGGATAGATTTCGTTATGGTCGAATTCACCAGTTTTGTGATATTTCTGAAGCACAGAACCATAAGCATCCACACCTAAAACACGAATTGCCGGATTTTGCTCCTTCAAATAGCGTGCTATTCCAGAAATTGTACCTCCTGTTCCACTACAAGCCACCAAATGCGTGATTTGCCCACCAGTCTGTTCCCAAATTTCAGGACCCGTAGTGCGATAATGCGCCTCGGTATTCAATTCATTGAAATATTGGTTGATGTAAATGGAATTGTCTATTTCAGAATGCAAACGTTTCGCCACCTCATAATACGAACGTGGGTCATCAGCGCTAACGTGTGCCGGGCACACATGCACCTGAGCACCCATGGAACGCAACATGTCAATTTTATCTGGTGAAGATTTTGAACTCACTGCCAAAATGCAACGGTATCCCTTCACGATACTCACCATAGCAATACTGAATCCTGTATTTCCTGAGGTGGTTTCAATAATCGTACTCCCGGGTTTAAGTATTCCCTTTCGTTCGGCTTCTTCAATAATGAAATGCGCAATTCTATCCTTAGCCGAATGGCCTGGATTAAACGATTCCATTTTGGCATAAAACGAACCTGTTAAAGGTTCTGCTATGGCATTTAATTGAACAAGGGGGGTACTACCGATGAGCTCTAAGATGTTATTGTAGGCCTTAATAGGTTTATTCATAACTAGTTTAGATGAGGAGTAAACGTGCTAGCGCTCCGATTATTCCGTGCAAAAATAGCATTTTTTATTTTAGGGGGTTTTTCCTTCCAAATCCAACAAAAAGGCATATTCCTTGGCCGTTTCTTTCAAGGATTCGAATCTCCCAGAGGCCCCTCCATGACCTGCATCCATATTGGTATCCAAAAACAAAAGATTGTCGTCTGTTTTCATCTCTCGAAGCTTAGCTACCCATTTGGCGGGTTCCCAATATTGCACCTGAGAGTCATGCAGACCCGTAGAAACGTAAAGGTTTGGGTAGGCCTTTTCTTCCACATTATCATAAGGCGAATACGTCTTGATGTACTTGTAGTATTCCTCATCATTTGGATTACCCCACTCATCATATTCGCCTGTGGTCAGCGGAATGGAATCGTCCAGCATCGTGGTAATTACATCCACAAAGGGAACGGCCGCAATGACTCCATTGTATAGTTCTGGCGCCATGTTTACAATGGCTCCCATCAAAAGTCCACCGGCTGAGCCACCCATGGCATACAAATGCTCCGCGGAGGTGTACTTTTCAGCAATCAAGAACTTGGAGCAATCCACAAAGTCTGTGAAGGTGTTTTTCTTATTGAGTAGTTTTCCGTCTTCATACCAGGGCCTCCCGAGATATTCCCCGCCACGGATATGCGCAATAGCGTATACAAATCCCCTATCCAGCAAACTTAATCGAACCGATGAAAAATAAGGGTCAATCGTGCTACCGTAGGAACCGTATGCGTACTGAAGCAATGGACTGGAACCATCCAACGGGGTATCCTTCTTGTAAATCAATGAGATTGGAATTTTCTTTCCGTCCCTTGCAGGAGCCCACAAACGTTTGGTTTCGTAGTTTTCAGAGGCGAACTTTCCACCCAAAACTTCTTGTTGTTTCAAAACGGTTTTTTCTCCGGTAGACATGTTATAATCGACCACGGAGTAAGGCGTTCCCATTTCGTTGAAGTAGTAGCGCAAGATATTAGTGTCAAAATCCAAGTTTACCGAGGTTCCTGCTACATAGGTTTCGCTATCAAAGGGAAGGAATTTGGAATCGCTGCCGTCCCATCGCACAATTTTCATCCGGTTCAGGCCGTTCTCTCGCTCCGACAATACATAGTATTCCTTAAAGATTTCAATATCTTCCAACAAAACGTCCTCTCTGATGGGAAAGAATTCTTGCCATTGAGAGGAATCCGTCTCGGTCAAGTTGGATTGCATCAACTTAAAGTTGGTTGCATCGTCTTTATTGGTGAGAATGTAAAAGGTATCGGCATAATGGGAAATGGAGTATTCCAACCCTCTCTTACGCTCCGAAAAAATACGAAACGTTCCATCCGGCTGATTCGCTTCTAATATGCGGTACTCTGTCGTCAAAGTACTTGCAGAGCCAATAATGATGTACTTTCTTGACTTTGATTTGTATACAAAGGCGCTGTAGGTGTCATCCTTCTCGTGGAATACCAATTCATCTTCCGAAGCTGCAGTGCCCAATTTGTGGCGATAAATACGGTCTGACCGAAGGGTAACCGGGTCTTTTTTGGTGTAATACAGCGTTTTGTTGTCATCTGCCCATACCGAAGTTCCTGTTGTATTCTCAATTTTATCGGGATACACTTCCCCGGTCTTCAGATTTTTGATTTGAATATGGTATTGTCTACGAGAGATGGTATCTACTCCAAAGGAAGCCAACGTATTGTCTGGGCTAATCGATATTCCTCTCAAGTTGAAAAACTCATGGTCCTTTGCGAGCACGTTGCAATCGAACAGAATTTGTTCTGGGTTGTCCAAGGTTTCTTCATGACGACTGAAAATCGGATACTCTTTGTTGGTTTCATATCGGGTTACGTACCAATACCCATTCAGTTTATACGGTACAGAACTATCGTCTTCTTTGATTCTCCCCTTCATTTCTTCAAACAAGGCCTTTTGAAAGTCCTTCGTATGGGCCGTAGTCTTTTCGTAATAGTCGTTTTCCTCGGTCAGATAATCCAGCACCGCTTGGTCAGTGCGGTCGTTCATCCAATAATAGTTATCCACACGGGTATCGTTATGAAGCGTAAGTTCCTTTGCAATTTTTTTGGCAACCGGGGGTTGGTTCTCTTCCATGGACTGGGTTTTCTCTTTTTTACAAGCGAGCACAAAAGTAAGGCAGGCCGCCATAAAAAGGGTTGGTTTTTGATAGCGAATCATAGGTGTTTTGATTTTGACCAATTTACTACATTTGATGTCAGAAAAACAAAAGGAAAAAACAATGTTTGGAGATTTAATGGGCATGATGGGCAAACTAAAGGAAACCCAAGAGAAAATGAAGCAAGCCAAAGCTAGGCTTGAACATATTCTGGTTGATGAAGCCTCACAAGATGGACGCATTAAAGTAACCCTTACCGCAAATCGTGAAATCAAATCCATTCAAATTGATGATAGTTTGCTTCAAGACAAGGAAGAACTTGAGGATTTTTTAGTGACGACCTTAAATAAGGCGATTGCAAAAGCAGACAAAATACAGGAAGCTGAATTGTCCAGCGTAGCCAAAGATGGCATGCCCAACATTCCGGGGATGGATAGTTTCTTCAAATAACTACCCAAATAACTTTACGAGTTGCTCTAAAAGATGCTGATGCATCTTATCCGTATAATCAAGGTGCGTGACCATCCGCAGTTTCCCCTGCCCCATTCCAATAATGGAGATTTCTTTTTCAGATAATTTATTGAGAAAATCCGTTTCGGAAATTTGGTTTTCGTCCAACTCAAAAATGAGAATATTGGTTTCTTGTGGTTCTACTTTTTTGACCACGGACAAATTGGCTAAAGTATTTCCCAATTCCTTTGCTTTTTCATGGTCCTCATGGAGTCTTGTGACATGATTTTCCAAGGCATACACTCCAGCAGCGGCCAAGTATCCCGATTGACGCATTCCGCCACCTAAAACTTTGCGAACACGAAGGGCTTTGTCGATGATTTTTTGGCTTCCTACTAGTACTGCACAATCTGGAAATCAGAGCACTATGCTCTACAAAACTCTGATAGAATAAAACAATTCCACATACTCTTTACGGTTTTCATTTCTAGCCACCAAAGCATTCCATAGGCGTGCCCCATCCAGATGATATTTTAGACCATGGTCATCACATACTTTTCGGATGGCTTTCAATTCTTCAAAATCCCAACACGCCCCACCTCCTTTGTTTGTGGTGTTTTCAATACAAACCAAAGTGGTCAAAGGGCTATGATAAAAATCTGGCGGATTAATGGCCTTTTCTACCTGCTCGGCGGTCATCATCCCGCGATGACCATCTACCAACTTGCAAGAAACCCCACTATTAAAACTTACCCCTCCCCCTTCATAGTTGTACACATGCGCATATTTATCACAAATCAACTGTTCCCCGGGTTGTGTATGTACCTTAATCGCCGTCTGATTGGTCATGGTACCGCTGGGGAAAAATAACGAGGCTTCCATATCAAAGTATTCAGCCACCTTTTCTTCCAATGCGATTACCGAAGGGTCATTTTTAAAAACGTCATCCCCGACCGCAGCGTTCATCATGGCATCCAACATGCCTGGTGTTGGCCGTGTAACGGTATCACTTATCAAATTTACTTTCATAGAAGCGCTTTAGTGCATACAGGCCATTCCAATGGGAGAACCGTCTGGAATTTTGGGTGCAGGAATTACCTCAAAAGCAGAGGGAGCTTTTAAAAACGCATCAATACGTCGCACCATTTCTTGGGAAACGGGGTTTTTGTCTTTGGTCAACAATTTTGATTTGACATCCTTCAAGCCAGAAAAAGCAATCCCATTTACTTGTGGATGTACTTCTTTGTGCGCTGCAAGATTCATCATATGATACAATACCCTGAAGTTGATAGTGCTTTGCACGTTGGCAATGTAACCATCCTTATGGTTTTTGAATAGGGTTTGGTCTGCTAGGGTATCCAACAAATCTGCAAGACCGAGTTGCTCTGAGTTCAAGTTTTTCTGATGCATTAGTCGTGAAGCCCTTTGAGGGTGCAACAAGGCTCCCAAACTCATATCTGCCGATGTCTCTGCAGCACCGAGAGGGTCGAATGCCGTTCCTGTTCTTCCCTTGAAAGATTCTCGGCTTCTTCCATAACCAATCGCTCTAGGGGGAAACAAGGCCAATTTATCTTCTGGGATGGCTACTTCAGCAGCATCCAAAGTTTTTAAGAATGCTGTTAAAGCTTTTCGCTGCACATCCGCTGGAACGACTTTTACTACCCTTTGTCCTCCTCCTTTCACAGCATAGTTATAATCCAAACCGGCAATCCATTTGCTGGTTGCTTCGGTTTGATAGCGATGAAAGAAAAACAACGGAACGAACACATCCTCTAATTGTGAGTAGGGTTCACCAGAACGAATATTATCGACAGAGAAGTTTTTAATAGCCGTTTTACGGATTTCAAGCATGTTTTCCAACTCGGTACCAGCCTCTTCTCCGTTATCCCATAAATGACCATAGGCATGCGCGCCACCCAAGGGTCTTGAGTCTTGGTCAGAAATATAGCGCAACCCTTCATCAAAAGCTTTGTCCAAAAGGGCACTCAATTGTTCAGTTTCATCTGAACCATCCTCAAATTGTGCATAGGAATACGCCACGGTGACCTTATCCCATTCCCCAATACCTGTATCGTAGGCATTGCTCAAATCCAAAGCCCCCTCTTTCATGGCCATCTGAGGATGCGGATAGTCCATTACGGAAGCGCGGTTATTTGTGCTTGCGGCAAAGTTGTGGGCGAATCCTAGGGTATGCCCAATTTCGTGTGCAGACAACTGTCGAATACGGGCCAGTGCCATGTCTAACATGGGTTTATTGTTTTGGTCACCCTCCGCAAATGGGCGATTCATGAGTGCCTGTGCAATCATAAAATCTTGGCGAATACGAAGACTTCCCAAACTTACATGTCCTTTGATGATTTCGCCTGTTCGCGGGTCGGAAACGCTATTTCCATAACTCCAACCTCTTGTAGAACGATGTACCCATTGTATCACGTTGTAGCGCACATCCAAAGGATCCGCATCATCAGGAAGAATTTTTACTTGAAAAGCATCTTTGAAGCCAATGGACTCAAAGGCTTGGTTCCACCATCTTCCTCCCTCTAAAAGTGCGGAACGTACTGGTTCGGGGGTACCATTGTCCAAATAATAAATAATGGGTTCCACCGCTTCGCTGACTTCGGCTTTTGGGTTCTTCTTTTCCAGACGATGACGACGGACAAAGCGTTTTACCAATGATTCTTCTACGGGAGAAGCATAATCGTAATAAACGAAGGGATACGAGCCACAACGTGGGTCATACTTTCGAGGTTTGTATCCGTCATCAGGCAATTCAATAAAGGAGTGGTGTTGCGCTACAGTAACCAAACTTGGATTTGGTGTTACGGAACGAATCAATCGACCTGTCGGTTCACCGGAAAAGGTCAGAATAACATCAAACTCAACATTTTTGGGGAAAGCCTTGGTGCGCTCAAATCCTAAGGCACTTTTAGAAGCATCGAGTTTGTAAGAGCCCTGCTTGGTCTGTTTCAAACGTCTGGATACCCCATGTGCATCCTGCATCAAAAACCCACTGATATCTATTAAATAATGCCCTTTGGATTCCTCCACAATTGGAAATCCAAACAGATTAGACTTCGCGAAAGCTTGCTCCACAGAAGCTTTTTCCAATGCGTTGGACGTATTGGCCCGATAGTATAAATTCGGTTGAACCAACAGCAATTTGTTTCCGGCCTTTTGAAAAAACACTATTTGTTCACTCCCCAACTGACCACGATCCAATCCAATATCATTATTTCCTATTCCGCTGCTTAGCGCATATACGTAAAGGAATTCTTTATTGAGTTCATCTACTTCCAAATAGACCTTGTCCGAGGTGTCATCATAATAAAAGTTGAAGAAACCTGTGAACTTTTGAAAGTCTTTGGTTTTTTCGAAGGATTGCCCCAAGAGTTGAAGGACACCGAACATCGGCACCAATAAACAGAGTACTCTTTTCCCCATAATAAGATTTTTTTTAAAAATAGTCAAAATCGCATTTTGAATAAGAATAAAAGGGGATTTGATTAAAATTGATTGATTCTTGAATAAAACTACCTTTTCATTGCTAATACCTTAATTATTGGAATGTTTTTTTAAATCCTTTGTCTTTACTCATTATGTTAAAAACAGTATCTTCAGAACACCATGCACGAAAAAAAAGACCCGATTATTTTTTCTTCATACGAACCTCGTGAAGGGCTTTTTGATGAAGTTTTTGAAGACAACGGTTCGGTAAAGTCCATTTATAAAACCCTTTTCGACTTATACGGGGGCCATTCGGTGAACGATTACGAAAATCTAAACAACAAAGCCAAAGCTTCTTTTTTCAATCAAGGCATCACTTTTCAAGTGTACGACAATGAACAAACGCAGGAAAAAATATTTCCTTTTGACCTTTTCCCACGCATCATACATCCTTTAGAATGGGAAATCATTGAGAAAGGAGCCATTCAGCGAAGTCGGGCGCTCAATCTTTTCCTTTGGGACATTTACCATGATAAGAAGATTATCAAGGACAAAGTTGTGCCTTTGGACTTACTGAGCTCATCGGAGCATTACTTGCACCAGATGATGCATTTGGACCCACCAGGAAAAATATATAACCACATTTCGGGAACGGACCTTATCAAACATTCTGACGGGGAATATTATGTGTTGGAAGATAATATTCGCTGTCCCTCTGGGGTTAGCTATGTTATCTGCAACCGTACGGCGCTGAAACGAGCTTTGTTTGGGGTTTTCAACCATTACCAGGCACACTCTGTGACCAACTACGCGGGAAATTTGCTTCAAATTTTGGAAACGGTTATACCGCGCGGTGTGGACAATCCTAACTGTGTGGTTATCTCTCCTGGGCGATTCAATTCAGCCTATTATGAACATTCCTATCTGGCCAAGGCCATGGGCGTTGAGTTGGTGGAAGGGCAAGACTTGTTTGTGGAGAACGACTTTGTGTACATGAAAACCATAAATGGTCCAGAGCGAGTGGATATCATTTATCGCAGAATTGACGACGCCTTTATTGACCCTTTGGAGTTTAGACCTGATTCAGCTCTTGGGGTACCAGGATTGTTCGCAGCTTACAAAAAAGGGAATGTTTGCTTGGCCAATGCTCCCGGTACCGGGGTTGCCGACGACAAGGCCGTGTATACCTACATGCCCGAAATCATAAAGTATTATTTGGATGAGGCACCCATATTGAATAATGTGCATACCTACAGGTGTAGCAGACCAGATGAATTGAAATATGTTTTGGAAAACATAGATAAACTAGTCATCAAACCGGTGGATGAGGCTGGAGGATATGGCATTTCCATTGGCAACCAATTGACCAAATCCGAAATTGAAAAGGTTAAGGCCACCATAAAAGAACATCCTCGAAAATATATTGCCCAACCCATACTTTCACTGTCCGTCCATCCCACCTATATCGAAGAGGAAGGGTCTTTTGAACAACGTCATGTTGACCTGCGCACCTTTACCTTGCTGGGAAAAGACAAAGATTTTGTATTGAAAGGCGGTCTTACCCGCGTAGCGTTGCGCAAAGGAAATCTTATCGTGAATTCTTCACAAGGCGGAGGGTCGAAAGACACTTGGGTCTTAAAAAACGAAGCGTAAACATGTTAGCGAGAGTGGCAAACAATTTGTTTTGGATGGGGCGTTATATTGAACGGTCCGAACATATCGCGCGCTATTTGAACGTGAATTATTTTTCTTCCTTGGATGCCCCCCACGAACTCTCCCAATCAAGACAGTTCATGTTGCGTTCTACGCTATTCATGATTGGGGACCCTGTAAACGACACTGACCAAGTTTTGGATGAAGAAAAGGTTTTGTTCAACACCGCTCTCAATCAGGAAAAGGACTATTCGATTATCAGCAACATCAAGTCTGCCCGAGAAAATGCAAATAGTGCGAGAGACCTAATTTCAACAGGACTTTATGAGGCCATCAACCGCTTCTATCATTACGTTTTGAACTATGACACAAACTTCTTTGTAAAAAAAGGACTCTACGATTTCACGGTTCACGTTACGGAACAAACTGCTGTGCTTCGTGGCAAAATCAGAGGGTCATTGCTACATGACCAGGTGTATGCCATTATCATGCTGGGTATTAACATTGAACGCGCCACACAAATCATTCGAATAATCAATGCCAAATACCATGATGCCCTCTTGGCGACAGGAAGTTACGGCGACCAAGTGGCCCACAGTTTTGAATGGACCACCTTGTTGAAATGCATTGAATCCTATGATATGATGCGAAGATTCTATCGCAAAACCCCAACAAGCCTAAGTACTTTGGAATTTTTGATTTTAAATGGAGATTGCCCACGGTCGGTAATGAATAGTTTGAACCAAATTTACCGGCATATGAGCGTATTGGATAAAGCGAAACGTCCCGCAAAAGATTCCACCTCATTTTTGGTGGGTAAACTCCGTGCCGAAATTGAGTTTACCAAAGTGGAATCCATTGAATGCAACGTACAGGAATTTATTCAACAAATTCTTGAAAAACTTGTTGAAATCAGTCAAAAAATGGAAAAGGAGTTCTTCAATTATTGATTAGGTTTACCGCTTGATGACCTAACCATCACCATGGAGCATCTTTATAAGATTGTTTATAGCGCAAAGAATCAATACTCAGAAAATGTCAAGGAAGCCGTTTGGCAATTTTTGATTCTTCCCATGGAAAACGAATCACAAAACTTGGTTCGGTGGAACTTTGAAAATAGTTTGCATACCCCCTATCACATCTCGAATAGTGGGCTTGGTTTCACCACAATTCGCTTGCATCCTAAGCACGTTTTCAGGGAAATCGAGTTCCAGTTTGAATGCGAATTGATAAAAACGGAACAAAATCCTTTCGATTTCATCCCCAGTCTGAATCCTGAAGAAGAGTATATTACCATAGATTCTTTGTCGTTCAGAAGCGACAATGAAATCTATTTGCGAAAAACCGACTTAAGTTCACTACCCAAGGACCACAAATCTATTTTTAGCTTCGACCGAGCACAATCTCTTTTCCAAAATCTGCTGAACCTTAATGATTGGGTGTATCATCATCTGTATTTCAAAACAGGCGTAACCGATGTTACCACCCCTTTAAAAGATATCATTGACCAAAGACAAGGCGTTTGCCAAGATTTCGCCCATCTTTTTTGTGCCATCGCAAAAGAGAATGGTGTTCCTGCACGATATGTTTCAGGATACATCCATCAAGGCGGTAACTTTTTTGGTGATCTTCAAATGCATGCCTGGGCAGAAGTACGGTTGCCCGATGTGGGATGGATAGGTTTTGACCCCACAAATAACATTTTGGTGGCCCAAAACCATGTAAAAGTATGCCACGGAAAAGACTACAGCGATTGTGCTCCCTTAAAAGGGGTTGTTTTCACTACGGGAGCGAATACAACGGCGTATTCGGTCAGGGTACAATCATCA